>Ga0265292_1000238_pt1 | contig 94548 bp, 63 predicted proteins | sample Munlanlewell296A_FD_189080 | JGI IMG/M metagenome (GOLD analysis project Ga0265292, IMG submission 189080) | Leachate microbial communities from a municipal landfill in Southern Ontario, Canada - Leachate well 296A | ecosystem: Engineered > Solid waste > Landfill > Unclassified | place: Canada...
TAAAAAGAGCGGCTTCGATCATTCGCATGTCAGCGGGGACGATTTTCCCCGCCTCGAGCAGAACGACATCGCCCGGCACAAGCCGGGAAGCGGAGATGGTTTCCGGCATGCCGTTTCTCATGACTGCTGCGGACGGCGCGGCCATTTTTTTCAGGGCAGCCATGGCCTTTTCCGCGCGGTATTCCTGGATAAACCCGACAACCGCGTTCAGGACAACAATGACAATGATGGCAATCGTGTCCGAGACTTCGCCGATGAAGCCTGAAATAAGCGCGGCGGCAATGAGGATGAGTATCATGAAGTCCTTGAACTGGTCGAGGAACATCATGAATGGAGACTTCTTCTTCTCCACCAGTTCGTTCGGGCCGTACTGATCGAGGCGCGCCCGCGCCTCATCGCTGCCGAGCCCCTGCGGCGTCGTCTTCTGTTCTGCCAGTACCTCTTCAACACTGAGTCGATGCGAATGCACAATACCTCCAGAAACAATACTCCGGACGGTCCGGGATCAAAGTGACAACGACGGCGGGACGGGCGGACCGCAATTGCATCTCATCCGGCTTGTCCCCTCTCAGCCCTGGCATCACAAAAAACGCGGGCCGCCATGCTACTTCTTAAAAACGCTGAAGAGTTTGTCGAGGCCCATCTTGTCCATCTTTGCCACCTGCTCCATCTCTCCGGCGTCGAGCCAGACCCCGTCGCACTCGGAACATTTGTCGATCTTAATTTCCTTGTAGTCTATCTCGATCAGTTCCATCCCGCACTTGGGGCACATCATAAAGTGAAGTTCTTTCCGTTTTTTCTTTTCTTCCCCGGCAAGCCGCCTGTGTTTTTCCTCCTCGAGCTTCTTCTTTTCCTCAAATGCCATTCTCGCAAAATATTCCGCTTCTTTTTCACTTGGCCGCATTTCAATTCCCCCTTTCTTTTATTTTTGGTAACTGCTCAGGTCAAACCTTAACAGGTTGTTGAAAAACACTTAGTTTACCCTTCGACCCTTCGGCAAGCTCAGGGCTCAGGGCGAACGGAGCGTGTATTGAATTTATTCGTATTTATCCGTTCGTGGTGAGCCTGTCGAACCACAAAAAGACTTTTTCAACAGCCTGTTAAAAACAAACCGTTCATGCTGCCTTGCTTTATTCGGGCCAAAAAAAAGACCTTTACCGCCGCAGAATATATTGCGCGATAAAGGTCTTGCTTGTTAGTGTTATCTAACTCGTGGTACCGGGCTCTTATCGAGCCGTGCTGTCGATAGCCACGATTCAGCTACTCCCCTTTATTGACATTGTAATGCTACCAGAGGTCGAGTCCCGATGTCAAGTCATCTTTGCCCCGGGGTAGTGGAGAAATGATTGCCTGGATTAAAGTTAAAATGAATGGATCAGGAGAATAACAGGAGGACGGATCGCCGCTACCATCCGTCCTCAGGCGGGGCACCGGGAAAAAAGGTAAAAAAAGATAAGACTCCATCCCTGCAGGTACAGAATAAATAGTGGTATAATTTGATTTTCCGGCCGTCATGGCCGGACATTCTTTTCTCTCAAGGAGGGGATAACAATGAAGACGTTGAGAATGATCGTATTGGTGCTCTTAGTCGCAGGGATGGTTTTACCTCCTGCCGCATTTGCGCAGCGTGGCATGAGGTGGAAGGGCAGCGGAGGCTGGGGCTCCGGAGCCCCGTACGGACGGATGTACGATTCAAAGACCGTGGAAACAGTATCCGGTGAAGTTATCAACCTTGCGCTCCTGACCCCGACAAAGGGAATGGGTCAGGGTATTCACCTACTTCTAAAGACGGACAAGGAGACGATCCCGGTCCATTTAGGGCCTGCCTGGTTCATCGAAAACCAGGACCTCAAGATCGAGAAGGGAGATCGCATCGATGTGAGAGGATCGCGCATCATGTTCCAGCAGAAGCCCGCGATCATTGCCGCGGAGGTCAAAAAAGGGAGTGAAACCCTCATGCTCAGAGACGATAACGGGTTCCCGGTCTGGAGCGGCTGGAGACGTCGTTAGTTTTAGCAAATCTCCATCGCAAGCGAATGGACACAGGGTGACTTTCAAACACAGTCCGGCCGGATGAATTTTTTTCAAGGACATCCATGAAGATATTTCTGCTTGCGTTCGTGGTCCTGAATCACATTGTGGGCTGTGTCGCGCATCATCCCGGTCCATTAACGGTGTCCGTTTTACCCTGAGGGTAAAATAGGGGGAGTTTTTTTATTCTTGCTATCTTTGTCAAGGTCAAACAGGTTGTTGAAAAAGTCTTTTTGTGGTTCGACAGGCTCACCACGAACGGATAAATGCTAAAAATATCAATACACGCTCCGTTCTCACTGAGCCCTGAGCTTGCCGAAGGGTCGAAGGGCATACGGTGCGTTTTTCAATGTTCCTGAGCGCTGAATGGTCGCTGATGAAGAACCGGGCGGGAGAGTGCGATCTCCAGACCAGCAAGGAGAACGCGACGGGGACGAGCACGACGAACAATATCGTCTCGCTGGCGGTAAAGTATAACTATTAAAAGAGTTAAGGGAAGCAAAACCGCTTTGCTTGCCGACGATCTCCCCAAAACTCAATCTTTTTCAGTGATGCTACGTTTTCTAAACTTTCCCGGCAAGCAAAGTTCTCCTTTGTTTCTCCTCAATAGGGGGGGAGGCAAAAAGGGGCATTGTATCAATCATCCCATTCAGTTATTCATAACCCGCTTATTCAAAGTGTTGTCTTGACTACCCTTGCGATATTGCTTATACTTGGCTTCGTTAAAGTGCGGGCTGGCAAGCTATTTCGGTATTGTCTTGATCCTTGTTGGATCAGGTTTGTTTACTAAAATATGAGGGGAGAAAATGAATGTTAAAAAAGAATGACATGCCTCTTTGTGAAGCGGCAAATTATTTCAAGGAAGAGATTCTTGAGATCATGCCGGATATCGCGGCGGCCCAACTCGCTGACATGGTGTCATTATATATTTACTATCAATATGGCATTACCAAAGAAGAAGCAAAAAAAGTTATTGAGAAAACCTGTTTATGAGAACTTGGATTAATTACACTTTATAGTATCCCCGCATGGTCTTTTTGAGTTACCGTTTCAAGATAGAAGCCGGCAACCACGGCATGAAACAGTGGAATTTCAAGGAATGAAAACCGCGTGAGTTTCAAACTCGCTGTCGTAGATCTGCCCGGGGCGGCGAGGGTTTCACTTCACTACTATATAGAAGCGATCTGTCGAGTTTCGCGATGACAGCATACTCCCCGCCGATCTTCTGCTGTTTGCACTTGGCTCCCCAAACAGATTCCGACCCGAACTCCCTCTTGAATATCTCGGTGATGTACCACTCCAGCCGGGAAATCAGTTCTTAACAAAATATTGAAAACAGCATGTCACCGATAAAGTCCTTCGAGGATGACAGCGCAGAAATATTTTCGGTTTGCGCCGAAGTCGACGCTCCACTTATGCAAGGATCACCCGCACATCGAGCGCTGCCGCGCCCCTGGCGTAAACGCGGACGGGGTTGAGATCGATCTCTTTGATCTCGGGATAGTCGGCCATAAGCTTCGACAGGGCGGTCATGATCGAAAGCGCGGCCTCCTGGTCGAGCGCCGGACTTCCCCGGAACCCTTTCAGGAACATGCCTGCCCGGGTCCGGGCGATCATGTCGAGCAGCTCCTCGCGCGTCATGGGCAGGATGCCGAAGACCGCGTCTTTCAGCGCTTCGACCCAGACGCCGCCGAGCCCGAAGGCAATGGAGGGGCCGAACTGTTCGTCGCGCAGACCGCCGATCAAAAGCTCAAGCCCGGCAGGCATCATCTTCTCGATCAGAAAATACCGGATCATGCTTCCCGGCGCCCGTGACGCGGTCATATTCTTCATCGTCGTTATCGAGGCCGAAAGCGCCGCGCTGGTGGCGATGTTCAGCATCACAGCCCCCGCGTCGGTTTTGTGCAGGATATCGGGGGAAACGGCCTTGAGCACGACGGGAAAGCCGAGCTTCTCGCCGGCGGCCACGATGGCCTTGTGGTCGGAGGGCTCGACCAGCACATGCCGCGGGACGAGAATACCCGCCGAGCTCGCAAGCTCCTTGCCCTCGTGTTCGAAGAGCGCCTTGCGGCCTTCTTGTAATGCGGATTGAATGATCTCTTGTGGAGTTTTCATAACGCGATCTTCAGTTACAACCAATCCCCCTCACCTCGGTCCTCTCCCTCGTGGGGGAGAGGATGCAAACCTCCCTCGCCCCTTGCGGGAGAGGGCTGGGGTGAGGGGTCGATTCAAGTTCAAACATCGCGCGAACAGGTCAAGGCTTCGACGTGAGTTCAGCCGAACGTACCGAGGAGAATAACGCGATCGTTTTTTGTCTAAGTCTTTCTGCACGTCGCTTTTCTGAGTGCCGCAAGCGCCCGCACCGCGCGCTCGGGCGACGGGTAGACGGGGATGCCGAGTTTCACCAGTGAGAACATGGCCTCTTGCGTATAGCCCAGGCCCTGCAGGATACAGCAGGTTACCGGTTTCTTCGCCTCGTGGCAGGCGCGGGCTATCATGCCGGTCGCTTCTTCGGTCACGGTGGTGGCGCCCATCAGCACGATGACCACCGCGGCATCGTAGTGCGGCAGCGCTTCTTTGAGTGCCGTGTAATAGTCCTCATTTTTTCCGCTGCCGGTGATATCAATGGGGTTCCGTGTTACAAAGAAAGAGGGGAAGGTCCGGCCGAGCCGCTCCTGTACCTCCTGCGGCATGACCGGCATCGTGAATCCTTCCTGTTGGGCCTGATCGGAAGCCGCGACTGCCATACCGCCGCCGTTCGTCACGATCAGGAGACGGTCCCCTATGCAGGGATAGTTCATGAGCGTAACCGCCTTTGCCGCGTCGATCATGTGATCGAAGCCGTAGGCTTCGACAGATCCGGCCTGCCGGAAGGCGGCCTGATACAGTCCGTACTTTCCCGCCAGCGTTGCCGTGTGAGACGCAACGGCAGCGGCCCCCAGTTCATATTTGCCCGCTTTCCAGACCACGAGCGGTTTGTCCGCCGCGAACGCCTTTGCCGCGCGCAGGAACTTTTTCCCATCGGCCACAGACTCCATGTACATGGCGACCGCACTGGTCTGCGGGTCCTCTCTAAAATAGTCGAGGCAGTCCGCATCATCCACATCAAGCCGGTTGCCGTAGTTCACGGCCTTGGCAATGCCCATGCCGTCCCGGGCGAACGCTTCCATCAGGATGACGGTGATGGCGCCGCTCTGCGAGATGATCGAGAGACGTCCCGCCACGGGCCTCGATACGCGCTCCCGGGAGACAAAGAAACTGTCGAGCCCATTGTCCGTGTTGTACACGCCGAGACAGTTCGGTCCGATGACCCGGATGCCATGCTGCTTTGTTTTTTCAGCGATACGCTTCTGCATGGCGATACCCTCGTCGCCTGCCTCGGCAAATCCGGAACTGATGATGATGACCCGGCGAATGCCTTTTTCATGCAGGGCGTCGATCTCCTTTTCCACGAGCGGAGAGGGCAGGGCGATGATGGCCAGATCGATCGGGTCCGGTATTGACCCGATGGCCGGGTAACAGCGGTGTCCGAGCAGATTCTCATGCTTCGGGTTCACGGGATAGACCGCGCCGTTAAAGTGGGCGAGGTTCTCCAGAATGGCTGTTCCGGGCTTGGTGGGCTTGTCCGTGGCGCCGATGAGCGCGACGGTCCTGGGGTAGAAGAATTCGTGGAGTTCGTGGGCCATGATTTAAAATATCATATTTTCGTGGCAAATGTAAGGGATATTCCCGCATTTATTCAAGCGCAGGAAGTCCGGGGCCGGACTTCGGTGTTGAGCTTCCACCTGCTTTCGCCATATGCATTGCCGGGGAATTCTCATACATAACCAGTATGCCGCAGGGGATATTCATCGCTTTTTTATGATTTCCGTCATATCGAAAAAACTGAAAATGCAGTATGATTACAACCATGGAAGGTCAAATAAAGTATATTCGTTTTCTGCGATACGCGGTGCAGTTCGGTTTTCTCGCGCTCACGGTATTCATCGGCTACCGGTTTTATCAGTTCGTCCTGCATTTCGAGGTCGCGGGCCAGCCGTTCGTCCAGAGACCGCCGTCGGTGGACGGCTTCCTGGCGATCGGCGGGCTCATGGCCTTCAAGTTATTTCTCCTGACCGGCATTGTCGAACCAGTGCATCCGTCCGGCTTCATCATGTTCGCGGCGATCCTCGGCGTCTCCCTCGCCATGAAAAAGGGCTTCTGTGGCTGGATCTGCCCCGTCGGCACGCTGTCGCAGTATGTCTGGATGGCGGGGGAGAAGGTGTTCGGGAGGAACTTCCGCATCGGTCCCTTCACGGACATCTCCCTCCGGTCGATCAAGTACCTTCTCCTTGGTCTCTTCCTGTTCCTGATCGGCATTGCCATGCCGACGAGCATGATGGCACTGTTCTTTATCGCCGACTACTACAAGATCGTGGACGTGCGGATGTTGAAGTTCTTCACCGAGATGACCACGCTCACCATGTGGGTCCTCATCGCGCTCGGCGTGCTCTCCCTGTTGTACAAGAACTTCTGGTGCCGCTATCTTTGCCCCTACGGCGCGCTTCTTGGTTTGCTCAGCAGATTCAGCCCATTCAAGGTGCGGCGGAACGAAGAGAAGTGCATCCACTGTCATGCCTGCACCGAGCACTGTCCGTCATTGATCGATGTGGAGAAAAAAGAGGTAGTGAAATCAGAGGAATGCTTCGGATGCCTGACCTGCGTAAGCCGTTGCCCCGCCGAAGGCGCGCTCGATCTCACTGCCGGTATTGGTAAAAAAGTCCGGATCGTACAGCCCTGGCTCTTTCCCGTTTTCCTGATCGCGCTGTTCTATCTGGTGATCGGCATTGGTATTGTGACGGACAACTGGCATTCGAAGATTCCCTACGAGGAGTATCAGCGGCTCATTCCGGAAGTGCAGAAGGACTTTATGAAGCGGTAAGCGCAACTCAATGCGCTCTCTCTCCGTCTCGTCAAGGACCTAACCGACTGATTAACCCCATCAGTATCAATCTCCTTGCTATTTCTCGCCAACTGTAATATCTTTTCCCCTGAAAGAGTTTGTTCGAGGCCCTTGATAATATGCCCTTATCACTGAACGAAATCAAAGACCGCGCCCTCGCGTTCTCCCGTGAGTGGGAAAGCGAGAAGTCGGAGAGCGCAGAGGCGCAGACGTTCTGGAACGAGTTCTTCAACGTCTTCGGCGTGACGCGCAGGCGGCTGGCGAGCTTTGAGGAGCCGGTCAAGCGTGCGCGGAAACGCTTCGAGGAAAAAGGCGGCAAGGGCGGCTTCATCGACCTTCTGTGGAAGGGGATGCTCGTCGCCGAGCACAAGTCGGCCGGCAAGGACCTTGATTCAGCGTATAAGCAGGTTTTGGAATACTTTGAAGGCCTCGCGGAGCGTGATCTACCCCGGTACATTATTGTCTCCGATTTCGCCCGCATCCGTCTGCATGACCTCGACACCGACACCCGTACTGAATTTCCCCTCAAAGACCTCTACAAACACATCAAGCTTTTAGGTTTCATCGCAGGCTATACCACGCAGCGTATTGAGGCGCAGGACCCGGTCAACATCAAGGCGGCCGAGCGCATGGGTAAGCTCCATGACCGCTTACGATCCGCTGGTTACGAGGGACACGTCCTTGAAGTGATGTTGGTGCGGCTGCTCTTCTGCCTCTTTGCCGAGGACACCACGCTCTTTGAACCGCGCGGTTCGTTCCGTGATTTTATCGAGAACAACACTGTCGAAGACGGCTCCGATCTCGGGCCGAAATTGTCGCTTCTGTTTCAGGTCCTGAATACAGCCGAAAGTAAACGCCAAAAAGGCCTCGATGAAGTATTCACCGCTTTCCCGTATGTAAACGGTCGGCTGTTCGAGGAGACCCTGCCGATATCCGCCTGTGATAGCGCAATGCGCGCTTTGCTTCTCGACTGCTGCGCGCTTGACTGGGGGAGGATATCACCCGCCGTCTTCGGAGCGCTTTTTCAGTGCGTCATGGACGAGGAGGGTTCGGCCCGGCGGCGCAATCTCGGAGCGCACTACACCAGCGAAGAGAACATCCTTAAACTTATTAAGGCCTTGTTCCTCGACGATCTCTGGGCGGAGTTCGAATCCGCGAAGAGGAACACGAACAAGCTGTTTGAACTGCATAAGAAGCTTTCTGGTCTTAAATTCTTCGATCCAGCATGCGGATGCGGCAATTTTCTGGTCATCGCATATAGAGAACTGCGGTTGCTTGAACTCGAAATTCTCCGGGCCGCGCATAAAACGAGTCAAATGAAGCTTGATACACTGTGGCGAGAGATTCAGGTCGATGTGAACCAATTCTACGGCATCGAGATCGAGGAGTTCCCGGCCCAGATCGCCCAGGTCGCGCTTTGGCTTACAGACCACCAGATGAATATGAAGGTATCCGAAGAGTTCGGCCAGTACTTCCGCCGCTTGCCGCTGATTCACTCGGCATCGATCCTTTGCGGCAATGCACTTCAGATGGACTGGAATAAGGTCATCTCCGCCGAGCATGTTGACTATATTCTCGGCAATCCGCCGTTTGTGGGGAAGCACTACCAGAACGCGGCGCAGAAGGCCGACATGGCGCTTGTGTTCAGAGGCGTTAAAGGAGCAAGTGATCTGGATTACGTTGCAGCGTGGTATATAAAGGCTGCGCACTATGTACGGGGCGATGATAGGATTGCCGGTTTCCTCGACAATTTACCAGATATGCCAAAACCTCCGCGAGAGCGCGTGAAGATTGCTTTTGTTTCGACTAATTCCATCACTCAAGGCGAACAAGTCAGTTTACTATGGGCAGAACTATTACAGCTTGGTGTCAGAATTCATTTTGCCCACCGCACATTTAGGTGGAGCAATGAGGCACGTGGGCAAGCAGCGGTCCATTGTGTCATTATCGGATTCGCGCTCTTCGATATCCCCAGAAAACGCCTCTTTGAATACGCTGATCTCGTAAGCGAGCCCCACGAAATCGCGGTTGACAATATTACCCCCTATCTTGCGCCCGGACCGGACATTATAATCAAGAAGCGTCAAACACCAATCTGCAATGTTTCTGTTATACGTTATGGCAACAAACCGAGTGATAACGGTAATTTTATTATTGACGAAGAGGAAAGAAAGGCACTTATTAAAAGTGAGCCTGATGCAGCGCGTTTTATTCGGTCTTATATGGGTTCGGAGGATTTCATCAATAGTAAGAAGCGATACTGTCTATGGCTGAAAGATGCCTCACCGCGCGATCTACGAGTTTTGCCCGAAGTAATGGCCCGTGTCGAACGGGTGCGGGACTTCCGCGCAAAAAGCAGTGCTGCGCCGACACGTGAAGCAGCAAAAAATCCTACGTTGTTTTTTTATACATCTCAACCAGATACAGATTACCTTGTTATTCCGGAAACCTCATCTGAGCGTCGTCAATTTATACCGATTGGTTATGCATCAAAGAACATAATTGCAAGTAACGCTCTTTGGATGATTCCGCAAGCTTCCTTGTATACATTTAGCATGCTTTGCTCCACAATGCACATGGCATGGGTTCGACAAATTGCAGGGAGACTGAAAAGCGACTATCGCTATACTGGTAGTTTAGTCTACAACAATTTCCCCTGGCCGAGCGATCTGACTGACAAACAGAAAACAACTATCGAAGATGTCGCGCAGGGCGTTCTTGATGCTCGTGCTGCGCATCCCGATGCGTCGTTAGCAGACCTGTACGATCCCGTTGCCATGCCGCCGGACTTACGCAAAGCGCATCAGGCGCTGGATAAGTCCGTCGATGCCGCATATGGGAAGAAGACTTTCGCGTCCGATGCCGAGCGGGTAGCATTTCTGTTCGAGCTGTATCATAAGTACACGAGTCTGCTGCCCGCGCCGGAGAAATCAAAACGCAGAAGGATAAAGTAGGTTGTTGGATTATGCTTCGCATAATCCAATGGGTGGGACTCATGATGTGGCTGGGTTTCTATTTATTTGAAGAGATACGATGCTTGATAACACAATCATAGTTGTAAATGATGAGCCATATTGCGTTTGGGAAGCACAACTACACGAAAGGAATACCCAATTCCTTTCTGGAATAGATGCGGAATACTACGAATATCTTTTCAAACTTTACATGGGTTCGGAAGATGAAGAACGTGCATCAATCGCACTAAGATCAGCATTTCACCATGCGCAGGAGACATTCTTTTCCTTAGTTGGCGCCTTGCTCCAAGCTCCTAACGCCGCATATGCTTGGATCGCTAAGTGCACTAATCACGATCTTCGAGAGATCGTCAAGAAAATCAGTAATGAAGACGAATCTCTCTATACAAGGTTCACGTTTAAGGACAACTACGTTTCATGGCTTGCCATCTCCAAAATCGTTTGTAATTGGTACTTGCCGGGAACTGAAAAACAGAAATCAACAATCGAGTTGTTCTCTCAACTTTGGCTACGGCTATCGCACGAATTCCTAGATGAGCATAATATCAATGAATATAAAAGCATTAAGCACGGATTTCGAATACAGCCAGGTGGTTTCACCATGTCATTCGCCCTTGAGCATGAATATGGTGTGGCTCCGCCTCCTTCAGAGATGCAGTTTTTAGGGGGCTCAAAGTACGGTGCATCGTTTTTTATTGTAAATCCTGTTGGAAATACCAAAGGAAACAGAAGTATTACCTCTCGTCGGTATTGTATAAACTGGAAAATAGAAAAAATGGGGGCTCTGTTACAGTTACTCGCTCTCTCCATTCAAAATGTTACAAATGCGCTGAAAATTCTCAATGAAACTCCCGCAGGTGAATGTAAATTTACGCGACCGAGCGAAGATCAGGATTTTACTGCACCATGGGAGCATGAGCCTGAAATTCCGTGGAGTAATGTTGATTTTGTGATAGACCAGCAAAGCATACCGCATCTAACCAGAACAGAATTGATGAAAAAATTGAAGCAGCAGAAAAAGTCTTGAGGTTGGCGCGTTGGATGATGGCAAAGGAACCTCTTATTCCGAAGCACGATTGCCGCTGAGACGTTCTGGATATTGAAAGAGAATAAGCCCCTTGATCATGTCCGGTTTGTCGCCAATCTGAACCGGCTGCCAAAACTTCCGGAATAGTATTTGTGCGATTGATTTTGTAAGGGCATTCGGGTAGAATTACGGTAGATACTATTTCTGTGAGATCGACGCATGCCAAGAGGCGGGTCATGAAAAACAAAGAAGAAATAATTAAATCCATAAAAGCCCTTCACCGTGAGCTTAAAACGTATAAGGTTCGAGAGATCGGCGTTTTCGGATCCGTTGTCCGCGGCGAGCAGAAACAGGCGAGTGATATTGACGTTCTTGTTGATTTTGAAGACAACGCCGACCTTTTCGACCTCGTAGGTCTCGGTTTGTTCCTTGAGGAAAAGCTCGGCCAAAAAGTCGATGTTGTTCCGAGGAGGGCTTTGAGGAAAGAGATCAGAGATTCCGTTCTCAAAGAGGTCGTCCCGGCATGAGAGAATACAAGCTCTACCTCTCCGATATACTTGCCGCGATGGAAAGCATTGAGCGCTTTATCGAGGGGATGACTTTTGAGCAGTTTCAGCAAGACGATAAAACTACCAGCGCAGTGGTACGGAAATTAGAGATCATCGGCGAAGCCTCCCGGAATATTCCCGACGAAATCAAACGACAACATGCGGAAGTACCCTGGAAAGAGATGGCGGGGATGAGAGACCGGTTGATCCATGCCTATTTTGGGGTGGACTATAGTCTGGTGTGGACTACCATTAAAAACCGTGTGCCGGCGGCAAAGCAAATGATCCGGAAAGTTATCGCCGGGATTTAAATATTTTATATAAGGTATTCATATCGCAGGCTGAAGCCTGCGGCTACCATAGTCCAAAAAAAACAGCGGAGGCAGACTGCCCCTGCTGTTTTTTTACCAGCCATCGATTATCTGTTCTTACCCCAAATCCCCCGCCGCGAAGGTGATCTCGTCGCGGAACGCCTTGATCAGATATACCACCTTCATAAGCTCCGCATCGTTCACATTCACCATCGCAGCGCTCAGCCCCGCTCCCGCAAGATAGGCGAGATACGCCGAGGCCACAATGGACTTAACATTCTTCGGCAGTCCCGTTGTCACGTTCGAGATCCAGACCGCCGTGTTGAGCGGCGGGTCGACCATCTCGTTCAACACCACGATGCTTTCATGGGTGTTGAGCAGATGCTCCTGCCCGTTGCCCCTGGCGATGTGGACCACCGACGGGTCCGCAAAGATCCGCTCGTTCGGGATGTCCGCCTCATTCGCCTGTTCGATCAGGTCCTCGAGGACCATGAGCTTCGCCTCGAGCGTGGCGGGTACCGTGCCCTTGAGCGCCCTGATGACGATGTTCGATCTGCTCTCCCGAACGAGGCTCAGGAGCTCATCGGGGTCCTTCTCATCCGCGGAAAGATAATTGATGATCGGCGGTTCCGTACAGAGCGGGACGGCGATTTTGAGCGCCTTCACATTCCGCGAGTCCAGGCAGAGGGGCAGGTCCGAGCCCTGCTGCACGGCCTCGACCGCCATCGGGAGGAATATCTCGTCGCCGACACCGTCCAGCGAGACCTGTACATTGATCATGTCCGCGCCTTTGGCGGCAAGTTCCTTTGCCATGGCTTCGATGGCCTTCTTGTCTTTTTTCTTCACCGCGTCCATATAGGTCTTGTTCCTTACACTGAGATTGTCCGCGATCACGAGCATAGGGCCCTCCTTGGTAAATTGAAAGAATATCCGACGGGATGGTGTTCCAATAAAGAGTATAGCATAAATTCATGGCGCTCTTGTTCACTACGCAGGACGCATCTTCTTTGCGATGAGCTTCCGCATTTCCTCGGCCAGAAGCAGCAGAAACGCGAAGGGAATGAGCACGAGCCAGGTGCGGAGCGAGATCGGGGCAGTGGAGAAGACCTTGTTTCCCAGGGGATGGTAGACGATGAAGAGCTGGAGCGCGAGTTCGACCGCGACGGCGGCGAAGATGAGCTTGTTCGCAAAGAACCCGGTCGTGAACACCGACTCCCGCGGCGAACGGCAGGCGAAGACATTCGCGACCTGGGCGACAACGATCGCGGTCAGGCAGGCCGTGGTCGCCTGCATATACAGAAGGTCCGAGGCCGGGAGCACGGTACCCCAGGTCCACCCTCCGTTGTTCAGCACCCAGAAGAACCCGAACATGCAGGCCACGGCTTCGAGCGGGCCGAGAAACAGATATGCCCGGGCCACGAGAGGGAAGTTCAGCAACCGCTCGTTCACTTTTCGCGGCGGCCGTTGCATAACGCCGGGCGTGGGCTTTTCAGCGCCCAGCGCGAGAGCGGGAAGCATGTCGGTGCCCAGGTCGACCAGCAGGATCTGGAGGATCGTGAGCGGGAGCGGGATGTTGAACAGGATATAGCCGAGGTACGGCACCGCCTCGGGGATATTCGACGCGAAGATATAGGTGAGAAACTTTTTAATGTTCTCGTAGACCGTTCGCCCCTCCTCCACGGCATTCACGATCGTGGCGAAGTTATCGTCAAGCAGGACCATGTTCGAGGCTTCCTTGGCCACGTCAGTGCCTGTAATTCCCATGGCTATGCCGATGTCCGCCTTCTTCAGCGCGGGCGCGTCGTTGACGCCGTCTCCGGTCACGGCAACCACTTCTCCTTTGTCCTTCAGGAGCGACACGACGCGCATCTTGTGTTTGGGCGTCATGCGGCTGAAGATCAGCTCTTTGCTCGCCAGTTTTTCCGTCAGCTCCTGGTCGGTCATCTGACCGAATGCGGAGCCTTCGATGATCACCGGAGTTCCCTGGACCAGTCCGATCTGTTTGGCAATGGCAAGGGCGGTCCGGCTCCCGTCGCCGGTGATCATGATGATGCGGATCCCCGCGCCATGACATTTTTTGACGGCCTCGGGCACTTCGGGCCGCGGCGGGTCCTGGAGCCCGATCAGGCCAAGGAACGTCATGTCCTTTTCAATGTCTTCGGGATGCGCAACCACCCCACCCGCTTCCCCGGGGGGGGAGGACGCAGGGTCGTGAACATCCTTTGACGCAAAGGCCAGCACCCTGAGGCCCATGTCCATGAGCACATGATCCGCGTGAATAACGTCCTCCCGGTTCACCTCCTCGAGCGGTTTGCGCTCTCCCTTGATCATAAAGTGGCTGCACAAAGGCAGCAGTTGCTCCATGGCGCCCTTGGAAAAAGCCGTTGTGCCGCCTTCCTGCACGCAGCCGATCGTCATCATCTTCCGTTCGGAATCAAAAGGGATCTCGAATAACCGCTTTGCCGATACGTCGCCGAGGGCCTCGCGCGCGGCCTTGAGCAGCGCTGTTTCGGTTGGATCGCCGCGGTACTGGTTGTCAGCGAAGCTCGCGTTATTGCAGAGGGCGGCCGTGGTGAGAAGAGTTCGGAGCGTGGAGACTTCGACGAACTCAGTCGAGTCGTTCGGAGTGTTGAGTAAAGGCGCTTGATCCCGAACTCCGAACGCAGCCTGCCCTCGAATAATTCTATCGGGGGAACGCTGAACTATTTCCCCATCCACCCAAATTGTATCCACCGCCATATTGTTCTGGGTGAGCGTGCCGGTCTTGTCCGTGCAGATCACCGTCACCGAACCAAGGGTCTCGACAGAAGAGAGCGTTTTTATCAGCGCTTTCCGCTTCGCCATGCGCTGGCTCCCCATGGCGAGCGCGAGCGTGACGGTCGGGAGCATGCCCTCGGGAATAAGCGCAACGGTGATGCCGATGGTAAAAATAAAATTCGCCCAAAAGGTCCTCCCGATGGCAAAACCGAGGATAAAGAAGAAGGCGCCGACCACGGCGGCAATGACCGCGACGATCCGTGTGGCCTTCACGATCTCTTTCTGGAGCGGGGAGAGACCCGGCGTCACCGTTTCCGTCAGAAGAGCGATCCTCCCGAACTCCGTGCGCATACCGGTTGCAAAGACGACCCCGACGCCGTTCCCGCTCACCACGTTCGTGCCGGCGAAGGCGATGTTCGGGCTGTTGATGGGATCGCCCGGGACGGGCTCACTGCGCCGGAGCGCCGGTTCCGACTCGCCGGTGAGGGAGGCATTATTGACCTTCAGCGCATTTGACTCGATCAGCCGGAGGTCGGCAGGCACCTTGTCTCCCTCGGCAAGCCGTATGAGGTCGCCGGGAACGACCTCCTCGGCGGGCACCTCGCTCTCTGTTCCGCTCCGGATGGCTTTCACCTTGAAGGGAAGCAGTTTCTTCAGCGCTTCCAGCGCCTTTTCCGCGCGGTACTCCTGGGTGAACGTGAAGACCGCATTGATGACGATGACCGCTACGATGGCGAGACCGAGGGTGAGCATGCCCTCGCCGGGATTGAGGTACTCGGAAAGAAACGAAAAAAAAGCCGCCAGCCAGAGCACGATGGCGAGGAAGTGGGTGAACTGGCCGAGCAGCCTGAGGACAAGGCTTTTCCCCTTTATTGCGGTGATCTCATTGCGGCCGAACTCGGCAAGCCGGCGCTGCACCTCCTCCGTGCTTAAGCCCTGGGCCGAAGCGACCAGCGTTTTGAAAACGTCTTCTTTTGTCAGTTCATTGATCTTCATGAGTCAGAATAAGTTTACCGTGGAGAAACAGAGGCGCGCAGTTTGAAATCCGAGGGAGAATGGACGATTACGTCTTTTTGCTTTTACGTCTCTCTTCCCTCGTCCTTCGTCCGTCATGCCCACTCATTTCCTCTGTGCCTCCGTGGTAAACGGTTTCACTTCCTCGGTCTCAGGATGATCAAATCGCAGGTCGTTTCGCGCAGGACGCGTTCCACGGGATTGCCCCTGATGAGGGAGTCCAGGAGGCTTCGTTCGCTTGCGCCCATGATGATAAGATCGTGCCGTTTTGCCGCGGCCTCGATGGTGATGGTCCTTGCGGCAATGCCGGGCAAGAGTTTTTTCTCATGGCTGATGTCGTTGCGGTCCAACTGTTCGACGAATAGAGCAATATCCGCCGGAAGTCTGGCCTCCCATTCCGCGGGCGTCAGGTGGATCTCGCCGTGGAAGAACCGCGTCATGGGTTTGGTGGTATGGAACAAATGGATGCGGGATTCGAAGGCGCCTGCCATGAGCGCGGTGAAGAAGGCCCGCTCCGCGATGTGGCCCATCCGCGCTTTGAGGGGTACAAGGATGGTCTTCGGATGCACCCTGCCCAGGTGCACGACCCGCACGAGCGCGACCGAGCAGGGAAGGTGGAGGGAGAGCCGCCGCGCCGTGGTGCGCGCATAAAAGCGCTTCCGGACATCTTCGTGGCGCGTTGCCGCGAAGACAAGGTCGATCTTTTCCGCTGCGACGACCTTTCTGATCTGTTCATACGGGTCACCGGTCTCGAGCACGCAGTCCGAATGCACGCCAAGCTCCTGCGCCGCGCGGGCCAGCCGCTTGACCGCATCTTCGGCTGCCTGAAATGTCTTGCCCGAAAGCCCGTTCGAAGCAATGGAGCAGAAGGTGATCCGGGCCTTCGCCTGTTTCGCAAGATGGAGTGCGTAGCGAGCGGAGACCTCGGAGTTCAGATGTTCATTGACCGCGGCAAGGACCTTTTTGTACATGGTTAAAAGATAGCACCGGAAATGCTGAAAAGCAAATGAGCGGAATAATCAGGGTATAAATAAAAGATGCTGCTCATGGCAATCCATTATAATAACAAGCAGTCCTCTGAGTCTCCGCGTCTGCGGTGAGAAAAGCTTCTTCAACTAAAAATACGAAAGAAGCAAGATTATGGATTCCTGGATATGGGAATAGGGAAAATAACCAGCTCAATATGGCAAATTCACCATATAGAAGGCGCTCAACTCACACTTCTGAGGGAGAAGAGGCGATGGCAGCAAGACCTAACCAGTATGAAATTAGCAAGTTAGCGCGTATGCCACAGGCGGCATACTAGGGGTATATTTTTTGCAAATTAATGTATAAGTTTACTTTGCTCGGTACTCTGCACCCATCCGATCATTGGATAAACCGGGAGGAGCCCTGGTTCATGAAAAGAATATTGATCGTGGATGATGAAAATTTGATCCGGTATTCCCTTTCCGCTTCGCTCCGGCAGGACGACACCTATGTCAAGGACGTTGCATGCGGCAAAGACGCGCTTGACGAGATAGTCCATATCTTTTACAATCTGTGTTTTCTCGACGTTAACCTCCCTGACATAAACGGCCTGGACATCATGAAGATCATCAAAAGATTTTCGCCGGACACAAAGATCATTATTATGACCGCAGGGGCGGTTAATGAGCCTGCAATGCTGCAGTCCGTTCAGGCGAATGCGGACCTGCTCATTCCCAAACCCTTTGATCTGGACCGGATAAAACTGTTCGTGGATCGAACCCTCGGCCGGGGAATGTCCCTGCGACGGTCGGAAGAACAGTCTTGCAGCGGGAGCGAACACGAACCATTCGAAAACTGGATGGGGGAAGACAAGAGGTGGTTCAGAAGAAAGGCCGTCGAGAAAGGTCCCACTTGCTCCGTGGTCGCCGCAGAGACCGAACAGGGAGAAAAAAAATTAATCGCCAACATGCTCGATATCAGCGAGAACGGAATGTGCATCCGGACCGCGTACCGGCTCAAACCCGGACATCTCCTCAAATTCTATGACAATGCTGTTCCGCGTATGGGGGTCGTGCGGTGGAGCAAGGATGGGGAAGCCGCGGACTCGTATCGTGCAGGGATCCAGTTCATTATGCCGGAGGACCCGTCCCACCGCACCCTTCAGCAGGCGCAGGCCGGTGGCGTTGGTTAATCGAGTCCAAATTTCTTTACCTGGTACCGAAGGGTATCATAGCTGATCTGCAGAAGCTTGGCCGCCTGCGCCTTATTATTCTTTGTCCGTTCCAGCGCCTGGAGGATCAGGTCCTTTTCAACGTCGTCGAGCGAGATGCCGCTTTCGGGGAGCGTGAACTTCCCCCCGGGTGCATGGCCGATGACGCTTGACGGTCCCGTCAACCAGTGCGGCAGATGCTTCGGGAGGATCTCTTCCGCACTTTCCAGCACCACAAGCCTTTCCACCAGATTCCGAAGCTCCCGGATGTTGCCCGGCCAGAGGTACGCTCTCATGAGTTCGTCTGTTTCAGGAGAGAGTTTTTTCACGGTTTTCTTTTTAAATCGCGTGGCGAATTGCGAAAGATAGTAGTTGGCAAGGAGCGTAATGTCCTCTTTCCGCTCCCTGAGCGGGGGCACATGCAGATAGAACGTGTTCAACCGGTAGAATAGATCCATCCTGAAATCGCCCTTCTCTACCGCTTCCGCGAGGTTTCTGTTCGTTGTGGCGATGACCGTCACATCGATGGGGATCTCCTCGCTCCCGCCGATCGGCCGTACCATTCGATTCTCCAGCACCCGCAGGATCTTTCCCTGGAGGCTTTGCTTCATCTCGCCGACCTCATCGAGGAGGATCGATCCACCCTCCGCCATCTCAAACAGACCCTTCTTGTCCGACCGGGCATCGGTAAATGAGCCCTTTTCGTATCCGAAGAGCTCGCTCTCCATGAGGGTTTCAGGGAGGGCGGCGCAGTTCAGCTTGATGAAAGGAGAGAACCCGGGGCTGCCTTCATCGCGGATCAAGCGGTGCGCATACCGCGCGAACAGTTCCTTCCCGGTCCCGCTCTCCCCGGTGATGAGGAGGGTTGAGATCGATGCTTCAGCCATCATCTCGATCTTCGATTTTATTTCCTGAATTGCCGCCGACCCGCCGATGATCTCTTTTTCGATGACCTCTGACTGCACCTTTCTGAGATAATCGACCTCTTTTTTCAATTTCCCTTTTTCAATGATGTTATTGAGAACGATCGTTACTTCATCGACGTTAAACGGCTTCGTGAGATAATCGGCGGCGCCAAGCTTCATCGCCTTTACCGCGGTCTCCGCCGTGTCATCCGCTGTCAGCATGACAACCTGTGTCGTGATCGCCTGGTCGACAATGTCCTTCAGGACATCGATGCCGCTCTTGTCGGCAATCCGGATATCGAGGAGAACAATGGCGGGGTTCCAGGATTTGATCTTGCTCACAATGCCGTCCGCGCTGTTCGCGGTACGCACGTCGTATCCGCTGTTCTTCAACACCCGCGAGAGCATGGAGATGATAAGCTCATCATCATCAACGAGATAGATCTTCTGCTTGCTTTTCATGCCGTGTGCATCCTTTCTGACGGGGCAGCCGGGAGCGTTATTATGAACGTGGCCCCTCCGGCGGCGTTCTGCTCGATACCGATCTTCCCCCCGTGGTCTTCAACCAGCCGTTTTGAGATCGCGAGCCCCAGGCCCGTTCCCTTGGACTTGGTCGTGAAAAAAGGCTGGAAGAGCTTTCCCATCACCGCGGCGTCTATTCCCCTGCCGGTATCGGACAGTTCCACCCGAACGGACTGGGTCATTGCGTCAAACCGGGTCTTTATTCCCAGGTTGCCGCCGTTCTTCATCGCGTCAACGGCATTCAGGAGCAGGTTCATGAATACCTGCCGTAACTGCATCGGGTCAGCGCTGATCTCCGGCAGATTGCCGTCCAGGTCCCTCACCAGATCGATCGCAGTCGCGGCTCCCGGTGTACGGGGCTGATTTTGCAGCACCAGGCTTGCAACGGAGTCAAGAACGGCGTTCACATCCGTCTTGACGAATTGGGGCAGCGGCGGTCTGGCGAAATTGAGGAGGCCTTTTATCAACGATTCTATTCTTTTGATCTCATCGATCACCTTCGCGAGAAGGTCCTTGTCTTCTTCCGGCAGGTTCTTTTCCAGCGAGTGGGAAAGGACCTCGATCGACACCTTGATGCCGGCAAGGGGATTCTTGATCTCGTGTGCGAGCCCCGTTGCCAGCTCTCCCGCGCATTTGATCTGCTCGGTGCGCTGCAGAGCCTGCTCCATCTGCTTCCGTTCCGTGATGTCGCGGTCAAGCGCGAGAATATATCGGTGATTCCCGAATTCGAGCAGGCCGGCGCTTATTTCAACGGGGAAAACAGTGCCGTCCTTCTTGATATGGTTGATCTCGGTCTTGATCCACTCTCCGTTGAACATACGCAGTAACCGTTCCGGCACCCGTGCCGCGTCTTCAGGCGCGTCAAGGTCCCGTATGTTCAAGGCAAGCAGCTCATCATGCGAATATCCATGCATCGCCACAGCCGCCTGATTTGCGGCCACGATGGCGCCCGCCGCGTCTCCCTCGGCATCAAGGATGAAAATCGCGTCTCCGGCGCTTTCGAACAGCAGGCGGTAACGGATTTCGCTCTCTTCTATTTTTTTTACCTGTTCTTTCAGCGAGCCGGCCATCACATTGAATCCGATCGCCAGTTCACCAAACTCATCATGAAGCCCTTTGATGCGGTACTCCAGATCACCCGCCTTCAATTTTCTCGTCGCCGCGAGGAGGACGCCGATCGGACCGGTAACTCCCCTGATAACCGTGAAGGCCAGTATCGCGATCAGCAGAGGGCCGGCTGCAACGAGCGTGAGCAGGAAGGTCCTCGTGTGGTGCACTTCCTGCAGGGCTTCCTCCGTCCGCTCGTGCAGCTTCTTCGTGGTCAGGACGATCATGGTGTTGAGCTTGCCGACGAGAGAATCCCCGATGATGTGCGCGTATTCCTGTTCCGCGCGAAACCGGACGGTATTCACCTTGAGGTCCAATAACGTGCTTAAGGCCTCGCCATATTGATCGACCTGATTGCGAAGATCGAGGAGCCGCTCGGTCACGATCTCCGAATGGTGACACTCGAAACACGCGTGCATCGTATTTTTCATACCATGAACATGACTCATGACCGCATCGGCACTCTCCTCGTGCGTCGTGCCTTGTGAATATACATCCGCCTGCACCTCTCGCATATTCAGCAAGAGGTGCTCCCTCAGGATCTCGATCTGATGAAACATGATTATGTTATCGAACCGTGATGCGTTGGCATCGATCGCCCTGATGAGATAGATCCCGCCGAGAAAAAAGAACAGGCAGACGATGCTCAGGACTATGATGATCTTTTTTTTCATCGTAAAGGGGGAACGTTACCGCGTGCCATAGCGGGGAGCGTACACTGCCGACATCGTACCGCTACTCTGGTGTTTCGAGCCGTTCGATTTTTGTGCGAATGCCTCACCCGCTAAAATAAGGTTTTAGATCGACGAACTGAATCGGAGGATCCTTTGTTGAATTTCAACCGGGATATTCTTTGATGCTGGATTGTATAACCGATTGATTATATTAACCCAGATGATATCTTCTGTCAATATATCAAAAAATCGACCGGTTTTGAACGTGTTGTCCGGAGATGTTTTCCAAGGGAACATTAGTTAGGTTTTCTGGTTATTTCACCGGCAAGCGCCGGGAATTTGCCCATGTTATCAGCGTAAGAATGGTCATGAATGAGTTTGCAGACAAATCGTTCATGGGCAGTAACGTTGCTTCTCTTGAACAATATCTCCAAAGTACAGAGAGAGTTAAATCTCAATCGCTTTTGATCAAAGGTAAGCAAATACATTGCAGAACAAAGCCGATGTTTTCCAATTATTGTCAGGTTGTTGAAAAAGGCCGTGGTGACCGATCAATTCGTTATGCTCGTGCAAACGGGCATCCAGTAACATGCTGAGACGCCGGGTGTCCGCTGGAGGTTACCCCGTTCTTGATACGGGGCGGGAACGACGGGTATCGGCCAAAAAAGTTATTCAGCAGCCTATTCAGCAACCTGTTGTTATTTGGCACGCCTATTGCTATAATAGCTGCGGATTAACATTGATGTTTTTTTATGCTTGGTTCTGAACGTGGTTTTCTCATTCCCACGTGGAAGAAAAACAGAGACCTATCGTGCTGGTTATGATGCTTTGCGCCCTGTTCGGTTTGTTGTCTTGAGTGTCGATGAATTCACGGCTTGTTTCAGGAACTCGCGCTCAGCGCCACTCTCCACGGCGTACTGGAATGCAGATTCGTTCGAATGTTTTATTGAGGAGGATATTGCTCTGTGGAGAAAAAACTTTTATTTTTTGCAGCCTTCGTGATTTTTCTATTTTTGCTTCTGACGCAGCGTCATGATGGCCGCGCCTTTGGCGCGGGAAATGACACCAAGGAGTCCTGTGTAACCGCAAAATGTCACGCCACCATGGGGAAGGATAAGTTCGTCCATGGACCCGTAGCAGGGGGTGAATGTGATTCCTGTCATAAGAAGACAGGCAAGCATGCGTTTGCACCGATAACCAATGTCGGCAAGCTCTGTTACGAGTGCCACGAACAAATGACAGGACAAAAGGTCGTCCATTCTCCAGTAAAGGAAGGGAAGTGCACCAAGTGCCATGATCCGCATCAATCCCCGAACAAATTCCAACTTCGCGCCGCTGGAGGCGACCTCTGCTTTCGTTGCCATGACAAAGCCATGGCAGGCGGCAAATTTGTCCACGGCCCGGTTGCCGCGGGAAGCTGCGGCACCTGCCACGCCCCCCACCAGAGTGATAATCCAAAGCTTCTTATGGCGAAAGGGAACGATGTCTGCTTCACCTGCCACACGGACAAAGCCGATGCCGCCAAGAGCGCAAAGTTTACTCACGCCCCGGTGCAGGAGGCTTGTATAAACTGCCATAGTCCCCACAGCGGGAACTTCCAGTACAACTTGAAGGCGGATGGAAATCGCGATCTCTGTTACACCTGTCACGCGGACAAGCAGCAGGACATCAAGGAGGCGACCACGCCTCATAAAGCGCTCGATCAGGAACGAAAGTGCCTCACCTGCCATGACCCGCACTTTTCAAACTACGTTAAGCAGCTGATAAAACAACCGGTGGATCTCTGCTTAAGCTGCCATGATCGGGAGTATAGCGGTCAGAACGGCACGATCGCGAACATAAAGGCGACTCTGGCGAACAATTCCGACCACCACGGACCCATTAAACAGGGCGATTGCTCGGGCTGTCATAACCCCCATGGATCCAGGAACTTCAGGATACTGCGCGAGAATTTCCCGGAACTCTTCTACGCGGGCTATAACCCGGATAATTATAAGCTTTGTTTCATGTGTCATGAAAAGTCCATTGCCAAAGATGAAACAACCAAAACACTGACGAATTTCAGAAACGGCGACAGGAACCTGCATTTTGTCCATGTCAATAAATTTGTGAAAGGACGTACGTGCCGGGCGTGCCACGACGCGCATGCTACGAACAACCCCAAACATATTCGCGACAAGGTGCCCTTTGCAAAATGGCAGCTCCCGATAGGATTTACGAAAACGAAAACCGGCGGAACCTGTCTGCCGGGTTGCCATCAGCGGTTCAGCTATGACAGGGACAAGGCGGTCGTGAATAAGCCGGCGGCGGTTGCGCGCTGATACAAATGAAAGGTTACTACTCAGGTTCAAAGTTCATGGTTCACGGTTGGAAAGCGATGAAGATTGATGCGTTCGTATTCGTTGATTTTAATGTGAACAGGAGAGCGGATGTCACTCATTGACCGGAAATCGTCATTCTCTTTCAGTATACTCGCATTGCTGGCCTCGCTGCTGCTTGTGTACTCTTCTGCGCGGGGAGATGACAGCGTGAAAGCGATGAAGGAAGCAGTGGCGACACAACCTGCCACGACCATTGAACATGCCGGCAACCTCGATGGGGAGATCGCGGCAGCCAGGATGAGAGTCAAGGAGGACCCGTCCAATGCGTCAGTCCACGTCGGGCTGGCCGTTCTCCTGGTCAAGAAAGGTGCACTCGACGAAGCCATGTTTTCGTTTGACGAGGCACTGAAGCTCAATCCACACGCGCATGAAGCAAAAACCGGACGAGGGATCGTCCTGGCGCGGCGAGGAAACCTTCAGGAAGCCGAAGCAGTGCTGAAGGATGCTCTGATTCTGAATCCGAACCCGGTAAGGACCCACTATGAACTCGGCCTGGTCTATGAGAAGCTCGGCGACCTGGAAAAGGCGGTAGCGGAGTTCAAAGAGGGGATCAGGAAGCACGAGCAGGGACGATGAGCAATCAGGGGAGATCGGTTGCCGCCATGGTTTCGCGGATGAATCGCATAGTGTTGTTCACCGTCCTCATGTTCTACGGGGTACTCTCGTTTGCCCCTGCCGCGGCCACGCTGCAGACTCTGCAAACAGGAATGGAGGCGCCTGATTTTTCCCTCAAAACCATCGCCGATGAAACAAAAACATTTGAAGCGGTCAAAGGCGAGAAACTCACCGTGCTCGTTTTCTGGTCAACGTGGAGCACAAAATCTGAAAAAATCCTGAAGCGGATGCAACAGCTCCATGAGAGATACAAGGGGCAGGGGCTTTCGATCATTGCGGTGAACGTCGACGATCAACAGCTTTCCACCGAGACGCTGGCGGAGATCCGGACCGTTTCGGAAAAGCTGAAAATCAGTTTCCCCATGCTGGTAGACCACGGCCTCGTCGCGTTCCATGATTACGGAGTGATCGCCCTCCCCTCAACAGTGATCATGGACAAGGACCGGATGATCAAAGACGAGCTTTCGGGATATCCCCTTGTCGGGTCCGAAGCCATGGTGGATTTTATCATCTCGACCATCGAAGGGAAGAAAATAGCGGTCGTCGAGGGGAAGGTGCGTTACCAGCCGAACAAGAATGCCCTTCGTTTCTACAATATGGGAAAGACCACCCTGAGATCGAAGCGCATGGCCGAGACTGCCGAGATGTGGTTCAAAAAGGCCATCGAGGCGGACACCGCGTTTGTGCTCCCCCATCTGAGTCTCGGCAAGATGTACCTCCAGCGGGGAGACACGGCACTGGCTCGGGCCGAGTACAAAGAGGCGCTTGCCAGGGCGCCGGAACATCCCATCGCTCTTTGTGAATTGGGCTTGATCCTGATCAATGAGGGCAAGGCGAAGGAAGGCGCGGCACTGTTCGATGCTGCCCGGAAGGTGGAAGAGTCCTACACCCCCTGTTACTACTATGCCGGATACGCCCACGGAAAAGAGGGCAGGATGGAAGATGCCCTGAAGCTGTTCAATGAAGCGAAAAAATTAAATCCGTTCGATTATAATATCTTTGTTTATCAGGGAAAGGTTTTTCAGGCGCAGAAGGACCGGGAAAAGGCCTTTGACGCCTATAAAAAAGCGTTGGAAATTATTTTACACCTCGACTAAGCGCTTTGCTCGGCCCTCTCAAACCCATCACCCCTGCCCACTGAAGAGAATGGCATGAAATACTTTTTACTCATATCGGCTGTTTGCGCCGCACTGTTTTCCTCCTCCCCCGGGTGGGCGGCTTCTCCCGGGAAGGCTGCCGTCGATGGTCTCGTTATTACGCAGCCGCCTGAGAGGTCAATTGTGCAGAGCGGGCTGCTCATCGTTGCCCTGAAAGGCCCGCCGGGTCTTGTTGACGAAATACAAATCTCGGTCAACAGCACGAAACAGGTCCTTGCCCCAAAAAAGTTTAAGCAGGAAATTGTCTGTTACGACGGGATCCGTCTCTCGTACGGGCTGAACACGGTGAAGATTTCGGGCTTTAAAAACAATAAAATAATCGAAGAAATAACGAGGCAGGTTTTTTATCAGGACGATCTTTCAACGGGCTCCATCAGCATCCCCGCCGGATTCAAGCCATATCGATTCCATATCGATGAGAATGAAAAGCAATGTTCCTCCTGTCATGGATTGGATTTCCGCAAGGCCGAGGACCCGCAGAACCCCCTTCAGTCTCCCTGCTACCGGTGCCATAAAAAAATGTTGAGCGAATACAGCTTCACCCACGGCCCGTCGGCCGTGTGGTCATGCCTCATGTGCCACGACGGAAAAGCAAAAAAACCGAAATTGACTGTCGCTGCGCCCGTTGCACCGATCTGCGGGGGCTGTCATGAAATCAGCTGGGACAAAATGAAGTACCAGCATGCTCCCACAGCAGCCGGCGCTTGTACGACGTGCCATAACCCTCACGCGGAAAACAGACAGTATTTTCTGAGAGAGGAAACCGGGGACCTGTGCGCATCGTGCCATGAGGAAATACTGCATAAACCTCATGTCATCGAAGGTTTTTCAGGAAATGCCGGGCATCCCCTAAAGCGAAGTCCCAATCCGTTCGACCGCACCAAAGATTTTAACTGCGCGTCCTGCCATAACCCGCATGCCAGCAAGTCCCCGGTATTTGTCGAAGCCTTTGACGAAACGAAGTCCATAAAAAAATTCTGCACGACCTGTCATAAATTTTAGCGGTCGTCTATCAGGGCGATAGGATATTTGTAACTACCCAGGTTGATAGGCTGATTGAAGGACGAAGGGTTTTAGAGGAATTCAAATAGATACGCTTCAGCCCTCAGCCTAAATACCTGAGGGGAACGGTGTCGGTTCAGCAAATTGACAAACAGGTGATTTTGGCATCGCCGATGGATATACGGCATTATCGTGTTTCGCTCGTGCAAGGACCCTTGGGAAATCATTCGCTTTCTGCTATTCGCTTATCTGCTATTGCAAGGGGTGTGCTTATTTGTTATAATTCGGTTCCCTTGTTGGCAATGCAGTAACCCGTTATTTTCCATAGGATGCTGCTGGTTCACCCTCCCCTTTGCTCCCCTCCCCTCATCAGGGAAGGGGGCAGATACGAGAACATTATTGGAGCCATGACTTTGTTGACCTCTTCTCAGATGACACCGCCCGCTTCACCAAATAGATTTGACGACTTCTTTCGAGATAAGGCATATCTCTCGCTTAAAACCAGTCTGTTTAATTACCGGTTCCGAAAGTGGAAGATAGTGAAGCATGTGCCTGCGTCAGGGAGTATTCTTGATATCGGATCAGGGACCGCTCCAGTCAGTCCGGATCTGCACAGGACGGTAGTGGCGGACGTCTCGGAGGAAGCAATGAGGAATGTTGAGTGCGCGTCGAAAGTAGTAACGTCAATTACCGCGATGTCATTCGAAACGGCCTCTTTTGATTGCATCGTTTGTTCCGAGGTTTTGGAACACATCCCGGATGATGCGAAGGCAGCATCAGAGTTGCGGAGGGTGTTAAAACCCGGCGGCGTGCTGGTGGCAACGGTGCCGTTTCAGAAGCATTTCTGGGCCGAGGACGATGAGTATGTTGGCCATATACGACGATATGATCCGGGAGAGCTTGAGCAAAAGCTCAAAGCCAATGGATTTCACAACATCAAAACCTATAAGCTCTCCGGGACCATAGAACGATGGTTAACGAGATGGAGTCTTCGGTCCTATCAAAAAGGAGGAGCCTTAGCCAAACTTCCCCTCGGGCTTCTCCGCATGGCGAATACCGCCCTGTTTCTGCTCCTGATCCTGACCGAAGCGTTCATAAGCTGGAAACGAACGACGCGCATACTCGTTGTAGCAAGTTAGCATGCAGGGCGGAAAAACAGCAAGCGGCGCTGAGCGGGCGTATTCGGCAAAATGGTGTGGATGAGGTGGTGCGGATCGATGGTGCAAGCGGAGAAGACGCCTCAGGCGTGGGCCATTACCGCCTTCTCACATGACCAGCCCTGCCAGGTTATCATTGCTTTCAAGACCAGTATATTGTAAAACAGTCCTTTGCACCCCAATACGGCAAACAAGGATCTGCGTGTGAACATGCCCATCAACAACGCAATGAAGATCAGCATCGTCATCCCCTGTTATAATGAAAAAAACACGATCGCGGAAATTATCCGTGCTGTCCGTTCATCTCCCGTTGAACATCAGGAGATCATCATCGTTGATGACTGTTCGACAGACGGCACAAAAGACCTGCTCGCATCCACCATTGCGCCCCTCGTTGATAAAGTGATCTATCATGAATACAATCAGGGCAAAGGCGCCGCACTGCGCACCGGCATTGCGGCGGCAACCGGGGACATCCTCATCATTCAGGATGCCGATCTTGAATATGATCCGCAGGAATACCCCCTGCTGCTGGAGCCGATCCTTGCGGGCAAGGCCGATGTGGTCTTTGGCTCGCGATTCATGGGAAGCAGGCCGCATCGCGTTGTGTATTACTGGCACTCCCTGGGCAACTGGGTACTTACGACGCTGTCGAACATGTTTACGAATATCAACCTGACGGACATGGAGACCTGCTACAAGGCCTTCAGGCGGGAGGTCATTCAAAACATTTCAATCGAGGAGGACCGCTTCGGATTCGAGCCTGAAATAACGGCAAAGGTCGCGAAGATGGGCTGCCGGATCTATGAAGTGGGCATCTCCTATTATGGAAGAAACTACGCGGAAGGTAAAAAGATCGGATGGAAAGACGGGGTGCGCGCCATTTACTGCATTCTGAAGTATAACCTCTTTCGGTAGCCATCCTGAAGTCCATGTTCCCATAAACAAATGAGCGCAAGGAGGAGCAATGCTCCATCAGAAAAAAATCATCGTGGTCATGCCCGCATATAACGCCGCAAAAACCCTTGAAGCGACCTACCGCGAGATCCCGCATGATATCGTGGACGAGGTGATCCTGGTCGATGACGCAAGCAGGGACGATACCGCGATAAAGGCAACGGAACTCGGCATCCATACGATCATCCATTCCGAGAATCGCGGATACGGCGGCAACCAGAAGACCTGTTATCGGGAGGCATTGTCAAAAGGGGCGGATGTGGTGGTTATGGTCCACCCCGATTACCAGTATTCTCCCCGTCTGATCACGGCAATGGCATCCATGGTCATTTCGGAGCATTATGATGTCGTGCTGGGCTCGCGGGTCCTCGGCGGCAGCGCGTTGAAAGGCGGGATGCCCTTGTACAAGTATATTGCGAACCGGTTTCTTACGCTTGCGGAGAATATGGCGCTCGGCGTGAAGTTGTCGGAATATCATACCGGGTTCCGGGCGTTCAGCCGCAAGGTGCTCGAAACGCTTCCTCTTGAGGAGAATTCTGATGATTTTGTGTTTGACAACGAAATGCTCGCCCAGGCCGTGTATTTTGGTTTTCGCATTGGTGAGATAAGCTGCCCGACGAGATATTTCGAGGACGCATCCTCGATCAATTTCAGGAGGAGCGTCAAATACGGATTTGGCGTACTCGGGACGTCATTGAAGTATTTGCTGCAGAAGTGGGGCATGATAAAATCCCCCATCTTCTCTACAAAGGGGAAATAGCTGTTCAATCCACGGTGCTTTGAGGACGTTGTGTCGAGCAAAAAAGTCCAGTACTATCTTGCCGGTTTCGTCGCCCTGCTGACGTTTCTTGTCTATCTTCCTGCTCTTCGAAATGAGTTCATCGAACTGGATGACGCTGTGTACGTTCTGGATAATCCGCACATCCGGTCGTTCAGTCGAGATCTGTTCCAGTGGGCATTCTTTCAGTTTTATGCAGCCAACTGGCACCCACTCGCCTGGATATCCCATGCTGCGGATTACGCCCTGTGGGGCCTGAACCCTCTGGGGCATCATCTTACCAGCATCATTCTCCATGCAATCAACACCGCACTCGTCGTATTGCTTGCCGCGAAGCTGCTTGAAACTGCCGGCGAAAGGTCCTCGCTGCATTCGCCCGCCTCGTTTCTGAATGGCCGGACAATCCTCATTACCGCTGGTGTGACGGGCCTCTTGTTCGGTCTCCATCCTGTGCACGTGGAGTCCGTGGCCTGGGTGGCGGAGCGGAAGGACCTGCTGTGCGCCCTGTTTTTTCTGCTGAGCATGATCATGTATGTGAAAGCAGTGCGGCGCATGGAGGCCGGGGCAGAGAGGAAAAGAGTCCCGACAGGAGCTCTGCTCTCTGCGCTTTGCTTTTTTATCCTTGCCCTCATGAGCAAACCCATGGCAGTGACCCTGCCTGTGGTCCTGCTGATCCTGGACTGGTATCCTTTGAATCGGATCCAATCGTTCAAAACCTTGTGGGAGGCAAGCGTAGAGAAGGCCCCGTTCCTTGTCTTGAGTCTCTTGTCATCGATCGTGACGATGCTGGCTCAGCAAACAGGAGGGGCGATGAAGATGATGGCGATCGCCCCGCTGTCAACACGAATCCTCGTTGCAGTGCAATCCCTCGTCGCGTACCTCGGGAAGCTGTTTTTGCCGCTGAACTTGATCCCCTTTTATCCTTATCCCAGGGACCCATCCCTGTACTCCTTCGAGTATGCATCAACGATCATCATGGCAATTGGGATCACGGTGGCGTGCATCGTCATGGTGAGGAAGCGGAAGATTTGGCTGTCAGCCTGGGGATACTATGTCATAACGCTCGTTCCTGTCCTGGGTCTTGTTCAGGTCGGAGAGCAATCCATGGCGGACCGTTATACCTATCTGCCCAGCCTGGGGCCATTTCTTATTGCCGGGATGGGAGCAGCATATCTTGCGCAAAAATTTCGGCACTCCAAACGAGGAGATACTCTCTCCTCGTTTCTGACTTTGGTCTTGACGCTTTCGATGGCGATTGTCCTCTCCTATGCAACTGTCCGTCAAGCGGGTCTCTGGAGGAATGGCATTACCCTCTGGAGTTCCGTCATTGAGCGGGAACCGACACAGGTGCCCTTTGCCTATCGTCTCCGCGGCCAGGCTTTTGGAAAAGCAGGTCAGTTCGACAGGGCGGCTGCGGATTACAGCAAGGCAATTGCCTTGAACCCCGGGTTCATTGAAACCTATAATGATCTGGGCATGCTCTATGGGAAGGCCGGTCTCTATGAGCAGGCGATAGCGGTCTTCAGCAGGTCGATCTCCCTTGGTCCCGGTCATGCCAAATCGTACAATAATCGGGGTCGTACTTATTTTCACCTTGGTCAATATGGCGAGGCCCTGGATGATCTGAACAGGGCGATCGCGTTAGATGATACATTCGATGTCGCTTATATTAATCGTGGAGAACTGTATTATCGAACCGGTAAAACAGCACAGGCAGATGCGGATTTTCAGAAAGCATGCGATCTCGGAAACGAAATCGGGTGCACGGCATTGCATCAACTCAGACAAGAATCAAATCCCGAATAGCGTGACGCCCTCCGCATAAGATCCATGCGGAAGATCCCTGCTCAGTTAAATCGGAACGTTGGCCGACTTGAGATGCGCTGGCTTGTGGGGGAAGTCCAAGCGAAGGACGTAAAAGAATACGGCTGCGTTCAGCATCTCGCCGATCAGGATACTCCGCCGATCAAACAGACCCTTCCTCACCTGGGAAATTCTGCGAGCGCCTTCTCCAGACTGATCCTGATCTCCGGATCAGAGGGATTCAGCCGCAATGCCTCGGAATAGTATTTGATGGCTTCTTGTGTTTTCCCTGCCGTTGTTAAAGCGAGCCCCAGATTGTAATGGGCGTCCCCGAGACCAGGGTCGAGCTGCACGGCTTGTGAGAAATGCTGTATGGCTTCTCCGGCAGATCCCCGTCTGATCAGCGTAATTCCGAGATTATTGTGAACGCGTGCATTCCCCGGGTCAAGCTGCAGTGATTTCCCATAATATGCGACAGCATCATCCAGCCTTCCAACAATATCAAAATCCGTCGCCATTTTATCGTATACAAAGGCCTCATCAGGTTTGATCCGTAAGGCCTCGCCATATTGGCGCATTGCTTCACCGTACCTGCCTTGTTTATCAAACGCATCGCCCAGGTTCGTATGAGCAACATAGTTGTTCTCAGTCACCGCGACGGTATGGGTGAACAGGGCAATGCTGTTTTCCCAGTACTTCAGCTGAATTCGTGCTGAGATCGCGAGCAACAGGACAAGCACACAACTGGCGGCCGTCATAAGCATGGTTCGATGGCGCACGCTCGAGGTCGTCTCCGCCGCGCCCCATACCAGCAGGATCGCGAGTCCGATCGATGGAATATAGGTATACCGGTCAGCCATTGCCTGCAGCCCGACCTGGATCAATCCGATCACCGGGACAAGAGATCCCACAAACCAAAACCAACCCGTCAGTAAAAATGGATAACGGCGGGCGAACCATATACATGCCACTGATATGCCCGCCAGAAAAACAAAAGCAAGAATGGCGTGAGTTACGAGAATATGGCCTGGCAGCGGGTAGAGCACCGCAAGATCCAGAGGCCGGAAGGTCTTCCCCAGGTAGTTCATATAGGCCAGGAACGCGTTGGAGATCCGCTGCATCACCGGATACGCCGGCAGAGACAGAAGCGCTTTTGCATCCTTCTGAGCATAGACCGCGATGCCGGAAAAGACTGCTGAAAGGAGAAGGAGCGGCACCTTTTCAGAAAAAAGCCTCACAATGGATGCCCTGGTTGCAAGGGCATATGCCGGCTTGCCGGAACCGTGTGGCAATGGTTTGTGCTGCCCTGCATCAAATCGGCAAAAAGGCCAGTAGTCAAGCAGGAGCAGAAGAAACGGAAGGGTCACGAGCATGGGCTTTGCCATCAAGCCAAGCGCAAAGGATACCATGATCACAAGATATCGCATGATGCTTTGTCGTTCAACATAGAATGCGTACGCGAGAAGTGTTGTCATGAAGAAAAAAGCGCTCAAAACATCCTTGCGTTCTGAAACCCAGGCGACCGATTCCACCCGAAGCGGATGAAGAGAAAAGATGAGCGCAACCAGGACACTGCGCCAAACGGCGCCTGTTGTCCTGTTCAGGAAAATAAAGAGGAGAAGAGTGGTCAGACCGTGAAGAATGACACTGGTGAGATGGTGCCCTCTCGGATTCAGTCCGTAGAGATGCATATCCGCCATGTGAGACAACCACGTCACCGGATTCCAGTTTCCCATGAGTGTTGTCGTGAAGGCCCATCGAAGGTTCTCGTATGTAAATCCGGTCCGGACGTGAGCATTGCCGGTGACATAGGCAGGATCGTCGTAGTTGATGAATTCATGATTGACGGCAGGCCAATACACGGCAACCGTCGTGGCGAACAGAAGCAGTGCGATAATTATAAATTTTGTTTTATCAGTCCGCATAGCGTTCATGGCAAAGCATGTCCAAAATAAGAGTAACTACTCAGGTTGGTTGCGGAGCGCAGTCGCAACAAGAGCGCGACTGCCCACCCTCTCGGTTACCCGATAAATCCCGGTGGCGCGTGCGAAGCGAAAGCGCCGGGAATGCCGTTAATGCCAGGGAAATCGACATCCCCTGCGCTCCTTGCGACGAAGCGAAGCAATCGACCTGAGTAGTTACAAATAAGAACTGAATCCCGGTTTGAGTTCGAAGTCTTCATAGAACAAAGTATGAACAATAGGCCGAAACAGCCCAGCACACGAGGCAGCCGTTGATTGCCGCCCGCAGCAGCTTGTTTCTTGAAAGAATCTCGAGGCCCGTTACGCATAATATCGCATAGCAAGGGATGAGACCGAGCGTGTACGTCGCTTTTGCGGTACTCCAAATCGGCACGGTAACGTACATATACAGCAGCGCGGCAACATAAATCCCCATGCACAATACTGAAAAAAGCTGCGCTCGATAAGCCCTGTCCGAAGGTTTGGCCAGGGTGGTCAGAATGCCTGCGAGTATACCCGCTGTCGGTACCAGAGAGATCAGAGACCCCGAGATCATAAAATTATAATTCCATGGGGGACGGTATATATATACACCGATACCGCTCAGACCTCCATCCAGCCAGAGGGTGGAATACAATGAGTCCCAGAATCCATGCACTGCTGAATAAATCGGAGCGGATAGCGATCGCCCAAAGACGAAGAAATCACCAACTGTCCGATAACCCGGGTCCTGCCACCAGGCCGAAGACTCCCATCCCCCCACAAAAGGTCTGCCGAGCTCTATCCAGTTCCGGATGTAATACCAGCCTGATAGAGCAAAAATAATTCCCGTGACCAGCAATACCCTCACTGTTATGTATCTTATGGACTGTTGTCTTTTGTGCAGTACGTAAATTACGAGCATGACGGCCGGAGGGACGAGCAGAACGGCGGTCACTTTCGTTAAGAGGGAGAGACCCAACGCCGTCCCCAGAAAGAGAAAGTACCTTTCAGGAATGATCTCCTGTTCGGAGGTAATCAGGAAAATTCCGACAACGACCGCGCATGCTGAAAGAAGCCCCGACAAGGGTTCATTTCCCACGACCTGCGAAATATACAGATTCATCGGGAGAAGCCCCCCGACAATAGTCCCCCATATCTGAAGGTCCCGTCGGTTCGGGAATACGTACCGTGTTGCCCGATAAGCCAGCTCGACCTGCAGTAAGCCGCAGAGCAAGGGAATGATCCTGAGCAACAGCATAGCGGTAGGGATTTCAAACCAATGTGATAGAGGGAACTGCCAGGCCAATGCCGAGAGAATGTAATAAAGAGGAGACTGAAACATTTGCCAGCCTTGCGTGGCAAGGGGAACCCTCCCGGTATTAGCGACGTATTCGATGTATTCATAATGCTCTTGCACGTCCATTCCGGTTTCTATGGGAAGTTTGAGAATATTATTGACTGCAAGGATTGCCCAAAGTGCCAGAAGAAGCCAACGTATGTGGGAAGAGGTTGGGCTGAACTTTTCTATCGTTTTTCTCGCTTCCCTCGGCGAAGAGGCAATGAGGGTCAGGAAAAAGACCCCAAGAAAGATGGGTACGTAAAGTAGTAAGAGAGAAATAAAAGCCCTCCCGGAACCATGAAAATGTTCAGCCAGCTCCGGGTTCTTGTTCATGTCAGCGGGCACAGCCCCGGTCCACAACAGCTCATCATAGCTTGCTTCCCACTCGGGCCCGGTAGCCAGCTTGAGCGTTGGGATGTACGCAAGCAAGACCGCCGGTCCGTTCTTGTTAAAAACTCTTATGAAAATTTCATGCATCCCCGGACCGAGGATGCCGGTAAGATCGAATATCCGGGCATTCTTCCATCGGCCAAGGTCGGACTCCACCGGCTGGATACGTTTGCCGTCCAGATATGCTTCCGGATCCCCTAAAGCGCGGATGGTGAGCCTTGTTGCTGAAGGCGCTTGATCGACGCTAAAACGCTTCCGGTATGATACGTGTTCTCCCTCCCGCTGTGCCTCCATGGCGAACGGCCTGTCGATATATATCCAGGCCGCGCCTTGCTCCGAAAAAAGAAGCGGGGAATCGCCGCCTTTCGTCATGAGAAAGAAACCCGCGATGATGACGAGGAGTGCCATAACCAGGCCGGGCAGCAGGATTTTTTTGTTCGGAAATTTCATGTTCGATTTCGTTTCAGGCAAAGGTACCATCACTGTGTTAGAATTATCGTTCAGCGGTGTTGTTCACGAATGTTCAGACTGCCTTCACCTCGCCTCCTGGTCAACTTTCATCTCGACCAGTCCCTTTATTTTGGGCAGCAGCGAGGTTGTCGACGGGTATTTTTTCCCGGAGGCAACAGCCTTGTTCTGCTCTTCGTAATAGAGCGCCTGAACGCTTTTCAAAACATCGTCAACAAAGTCAGTAATATATGCTTCTTTATTCGCGCCATGGACTTTTAATTTCCCGAAAACAGTCCGGGTGTTCTGGTCGACGAAAAAGACTCTCGCGCTTTCAGGACTGTTCTGTAATAAAACCGCTGAAAATCGTATTTTAACAATCTCCTTTTCATTGATAAGCGTCAATTCGATTTGTTTAAGGAGCTTCGGTGTTCCCCCGCTTTCTTCAGATGTTTCGTTTTTCAGGAACCGCCAGGGCGCATAAGCGGGGTATTGAGCATCCAGCTCGGCCGTCAGTTTTGCATACTCCGGAGCGTCAGTACGTCCGGCAAGCATCAGCACATGGGCACGATCATCCAGAATAGCGGCGCGTGAATTCTTTTCCCATCGTTCTATCTGCCTGGCCCGTCCAATCTCATCAACAGGGCTGAGCAGATAGGGGAGGATGCTTTCCCGGTATTTTATCAAGTCGTAGGTATTCGTCCACATAAGATAGCCCTTCCCGATGCTCTGGGGAGCGGAAAATTCGAGGTATAAATTGTCGTCCGTATTGATTACTCCTCCGGAACTGTATGCCCTGGCGCCTTCGGTCCCCATCAGGAAATAGCTCAGGAAAGCTTCGGCCGACCCCATCTTGACCCGTGCCAGATCCTGCAGGACCTGCGGTTCCCTGATCCGGCGCTCCAGATCCTTTTCGTCAATGATGATGGGGGCGTTGCTGCCGATAAGCTCCACGTCATCATGGGTCAGCCATACCATGATGTATGGAAAATTTTGTCTCAGGGTTGCGACAATTGACTTGAGGTTTTCATCGGAAAGCTCATAGAGGGGGAGCCATTGGCAGACAATGCCGCCCGGATTGAGATGTTCCGCTGCAAGTTTGAAATACTCGGTCGAGTAGAGATACCCGGTCCCGCTGAACCAGGGATGGATCGGATCCGCGGTAATGACATCAAATTTCTCTTTCGTGGTCATCAGGAAATTCCGGCCATCGTTAAAGACGATCCTCAGCTTGGGATTGTCCAGGACATAGTGGTTGTAAATACCGAACGTCCTTGCCACACCAAGCACCTTTGGTTCGATCTCGGCGAGCGTGATCTGTTCCACGCTCGGGTGCACCGACGTGGCGCCCAGGGTCATGCCGCTGCCCGTGCCGAGCACGAAGACCTTCTTCGGGTTCTTATTGAGCAGCATCGGCAGATGCCCCAGCGTGTACTGGCATTGCATTCCTTCGTTGCTGTTTGATGCCTCCACCCTGCCGTTGGTGATGAAAGACAGGAACTCCCCCGATTGAATGGAACTTACGATCGCCTGGGCGCCCTCACCATAGTAAATGATGTTGGCGGTGTTCATGATTTCCCGGGCCTTCTCCGGCGTGCTGTACATCTCGCGGTGGTTGGACTGATAAAGGGCGTAATATTTGATATCCCAGAGCCGCCACATGCCGGGATTCAGAAGCAGGAAAAGAATGACGGCAGCCACAGCGCCGGCTGTCGCCCAATTCAAGGACTTTTTCCCCTTGATGCTCACCATCACGAGCAGGCCATACCCAATGTTGATCAGGATGATCAACTGCAGGGACAGTTGCAGCCCGAGCAGATAGATGAGGACAAAACCGCTCACAGCAGACCCGAGAATGGCCCCGATCGTATTGTAGGACAGGATTTCGCCGACCACCGAACCGACCTGTTTTTTATGCCTGCTGTGGATGGCGCCGGCCAGCGGGAACGCGATACCCATGAAAAATGCAGGAACAAACAGGAAGGAAAACGCGAGGACAAAATTTACCAGCTGACTCGTTTTGAACGGATCAAGATTGGATTTAAGGTTATGAACAGCATCGTAAAGAAACGCTGAATAAGTCGGCAGGTCCCTGATATGGAGCGTTACGAGCAGCGCCGCAATGCCGATCATCACCTGGGTAAGTCCAAAACCGATGACCGAATTCAAGCCGTATCCCGTTGTTCCGTCCGGGCGCATTCCCGATCTTTTGATCATCAGACCGTAGGCCGCGCTCCCGAGACCGATTCCCGTAAGGAAGGCCATCAACAGAAGGGTAAAGCCATAGGTGCTTGCGCCGATTATGATGCTGAGGATCCTGGTCCACAGGACCTCGTATCCCAGAGCGCAGAACCCGCTGACGCCAATACCCCAGAGCACCAGCTTGAGCGAGAAAGCGGACACACACGGTTCCTTCGTGTCCCCCGACAGTGCAGCATCAGTCAGATTCTCATCCCCCCTGTCAGCTTCATCCAGGACCACCTGGGCCTTATTCTGCAGCGCAATACTGAGTATGCCGATCAGCACATTGAGCAGCAATGCTGCCGTGATGGTCGTGCTCACCGAATAATAGCGAAGCAGGAAAAAACCGGCTGACGCGGCGCCGACAACAGCTCCCAGCGTATTGAATCCATACAGGAAGGAAAGCCGCCGGCCCGGTCCCTTCATGTGGCCGGTCGTGAAGCTCGACAGGACCGGAAGCGTGCCTCCCATGAGCGTGGTGGGCACGATCATGGCGATTGCAGCCAGTGTAAAACGTATGAACGAGAGGTAAACAGGGGACGTGTCCGCTATCCGGGCAAGAGGGACATACAGCGATGGATAAAAACGGATCAGGGCAAGAAACACCAGGGCAGATGCGGCAATGCCTAACTCAAGAAATCCGTACAGCCGCAACAATCGGGTGTACCTGCCGGCATACTTGCCGATCGTGTAGCTCCCGAAGGCGAGACCGCCCATGAAAACAGACAAAACCGTTGTTACCGCCAGGTGGGAGCCGCCAAAGATCAGGCTCAGGTAGCGGACCCATACCACCTCGTACATGAGGGCGGCCGCGCCTGACAGGAAAAAAAGCAGGTAAATAAGACTTAAAATGATTATTTGCATAACATGCCTCTTCTCTCCGAGGAGCGATCAGTCAAACAGTCAAGGATATGCGATTGAGTGCTGTCCTGACTGCTGTTACTGGCCTGCATTCCGTTCGACAAGATTTCTAATTTTAGGAAAGAGAGCGGTTGCTGACGGTTTTGTCTTGCCGGAGGCGGCCGCGAACTTCAGCTCATCGTTATAGAGCGACTGAACACCGAGCACTATGCTGTCCACAACCCCTGCAATATAACGTTCCCTATTCGCTCCCCTGACCCTCAGCTTCCCGAAAATAACTCGTGAGTTGCCGTCAACAAAGAGCACCCGCGCTGCTTCGTCGGTATTCCTCATTATGACTGCCGCAAATTTGAGAGTAACTGCTTCCCCCCTGTCGTTGATCATTGCCAGCTCGATTTGCTTGAGGAGTGTCGGTGTCCCGCCCGCTTCATCAGGCATCTCGGTTCTCAGGTAACGCCAGCGGGCGTAGGAGGGATAGCGTGCGTCAAGTTCAGCCGACAATTTCTTAAACTCAGGGTCCTCAAATCGTCCGGCAAGCGCCAGGACGTGTGCCTGATCATTCAGGAGCGCTGCTTTGAAATTTCGCTCCCACCTGCTTTTCTGCGCGGCCCTCCCGGCCTGATCCTCGGGGCGGTGGAGATAGGGAAGAATGCTTTCCCGGTAGGTAAGCAGGGTGGATACATTCTCCTGCTGCAGCCGACTGATGCCGATGCTTTGGGGCGCTGAAAATTCAAGGTACAGGTTGTCGTCCGTATTGACTATTCCCCCGCTGCTGTACGTTCTGGCGCCCTCGGTCCCCATCAGGAAATAGCTCAGGAAATCCTCGGCCGACCCCATCTTGACCCGTGCCAGATCCTGCAGAATCTCCGGTTCCCTGATGCGCCGCTCCAGTTCCTTTTCGTCAATGACAATGGGGGAATTGCTGCCGATAAGCTCCGCGTCTGTTTGTGTCAGCCAAACCATCGTATAGGAAAAATTATTTCTCAAGGTTTGCACAATTGACTTGAGGTTTGCTTCAGAAAGCTCATAGAGGGGGAGCCACTGGCAGAGAATGCCGCCCGGGTTGAGATGTTCCGCCGCAAGTTTAAAATACTCGGTCGAATAGAGGTACCCGGCCCCGCTGAACCAGGGATGGATCGGATCAGCGGTAATGACATCAAATTTTTCTTTCGTGGTCATCAGGAAGTTCCGGCCATCGTTAAAGACGATCCTCAGTTTGGGATTGTCCAGGACATAGTGGTTGTAAATACCGAACGTCCTTGCCACACCAAGCACCTTCGGCTCGATCTCGGCGAGCGTGATCTGCTCCACGCTCGGGTGCACCGACGTGGCGCCCAGGGTCATGCCGCTGCCCGTGCCGAGCACGAAGACTTTCTTCGGGTTCTTATTGAGCAGCATCGGCAGGTGTCCCAGCGTGTACTGGCACTGCATATCATTGCCGGCATTCGATGCTTCAACCCTGCCGTTGGTTATGAACGTCTGGAACTCCCCCGACTGTATAGAGCTCACGATCGCCTGGGCGCCCTCTCCATAATACAGGATGTCCGCGTTCTCCATGGCGGTTCTGGCTTTTTCCGGCGTGCTGTACATCTCCGGGTGGTTGGATTGATAAATGGCGTAATATTTTATGTTCCAGAGCCGCCACATGCCGGGATTCAGAAGCAGGAAAAGAATGATGGCAGCCATGGAAGCGGCTGTCGCCCAATTCAAAAACTTTTTCTCTTTGACGCTCACCATGACAAGCAGGCCATACCCGATGTTGATCAGGATGATCAATTGCAGGGATTGCTGAATCCCGAGCAGATAGATGAGGACAAAACCGCTCACAGCCGACCCGAGAATGGCCCCGATCGTGTTGTAGGACAGGATCTCGCCCACCGCCGGGCCCACCAGCTTTTTGTAGTGGCCATGGATCGTGCCGGCAAGCGGGAATGCGATGCCCATGAAAAACGCCGGTGCGAACATGAAGGAAAATGCAAGGGCAAAATCGGCCATCTGCCGCGCTTTGAACGGATCAACATTGAACTTCAGATCATGAACAAAATCGTATACAAAAACCGTATACGTCGGCAAGTTCCTGATATGCAGCGTTACGAACAGCGCCGACAGGCCGATAATCACCTGTATGAGACCAAAACCGATGACCGCTTTCCCGGAATATTGCTCTGTTCCTCTACGCGGTTTTCCCAGTATCCTGAGAAACAGACCGTACGCGCCGCTCCCGAGGCCGATTCCCGCAAGGAAGGCCATCAACAGCAGGGTAAAGCCGTACGTACTCGCGCCGATGACGATGCTGAGGATCCTGGTCCAGAGCACCTCATATCCCAAGGCGCAGAATCCGCTCACCCCCCCGCCCCAGAGCACCAGCTTGAGGGGAAAGAGTGTCCCCGGGGGGGGGGCCGCGACCGTTCGCGGGATATCGCCCTTCTCCACAGCGTTCTCTCCCGTGACCGCTTTGCCGAGGGCCGCCTGCGCCCTGCCCTGCAGCGCAATTGCCAGGACGCCGATCAGAACATTGATAACCACTGCAATGGTCATCGCGGTACTAACGGAATAACGAGGCAGAAAAAAGAAACCGGTTGCGGCGACGCCGACCACAGCACCGATGGTATTAAATCCGTAAAGAAAAGAGAAACGACTGCCCGGTCCCTGCGCGCTTCTTGTGACGAGACTCGACAATACCGGGAGTGTTCCTCCCATCAGCGTGGTTGGTACGATCAGGGCGATTATTGAAAACAGAATACGGATGCTTGAGAGATAAACAGGCGAGGAGTCGGATATCCGGGCAAGCGGTACATAAATTGACGGGTAGAAGCGCATCAATGCCAGAAATGCAAGGGCTGATGCGGCAATTCCCAACTCAAGCAACCCGTACAGCCGCAACAATTGTTTGTACTTGCCGACACGCTTGCCGATTGTATAGCTCCCGAGAGCAAGGCCACCCATAAAAACAGCCAGGACCGTGGTTACCGCGAGGTGAGAGCCTCCAAAGATCAGGCTCAGGTAGCGGACCCAAACCAACTCGTAGATAAGCGCGGCCGCCCCGGAAAGGAAAAAGAGCAGGTAGACAAGGCTGAGAATGAGTATTTGCATAGAGAGAGCCGTATCGCACCGGACTTTCTTGAGATTATATGAACAGAGGACAGCAGCTTCCGGAGGAACTATGAACGGTGCAATAATTTAGTTTGCCGTCAGCCTTGCCATTCAGTTCATGCGAATGCCGGTTCATGGTGTCGGCATCATACACATATTGTTGAGAGAATTCAAGTCGGATTGCCAAACAAATTGCCTATTGCCATCACCGTGGCACATCTGATATCATACTTTACGCAGAGCGCAGAGAGTTGTTCGAAAAGGCAAACGAAAAAGGCTATCTGGTTTCTCGTGTCAGAGATGGATCGTGAATATAACCCAAAAAGGTAAATATATTATTGCAGTCACTATCGCCCTCGCGACAGTGCTGGTATATCTGCCTTCTCTGCGCAATGGTTTTGTTGGTGTGTGGGACGACAATATCAATATCGTCGAGAATCTGCATATCCGATCGCTTGATGCAACTTTTTTTCGATGGGCATTCCTTGATTTTCATGGGAGCAACTGGCTCCCGCTCACCTGGATCTCGCTTGCCGTGGACTATGCGTTCTGGGGTCTGAATCCCCTGGGATACCACTTGACGAACATCATTCTTCATGTACTCAACACTCTGGTAGTGGTTTTCCTCGTCGTAAAACTGCTTCAGGCAGCACGAGAGCGAACGACGAAACCCGAGTTCTTAGCCTTCCTGAGCGATCGGGTGATCCTGTTTATCGGAGGAGTGACCGGATTATTATTCGGGATCCATCCTGTTCACGTGGAGTCCGTGGCCTGGGCGGCCGAGCGGAAGGATGTTCTCTGCGCGCTGTTCTTCCTGCTGAGCATCATCTGGTATGCGAACTATGTGTCCTATAAGACGTATAAGACCTATATGCTCACTCTTGGACTGTTCGTCCTTGCGCTGATGAGCAAGCCCATGGCGGTGAGTCTTCCCGTGGTGCTTCTCATCCTGGACTGGTATCCCTTGAACAGGATACCGTCCTGGAAAACCATCTGGTCCCTGGTGGTTGAGAAACTACCCTTCTTCCTCATGAGCCTCGTTTCATCCATGATCACCATCCTGGCCCAGCGGTCGGGAGACTCCATTGCATCGCTGGATGTTGTGCCTGTATCGTCCCGCTTGCTGGTAGCGGCCCGGTCCCTCATCGCATATCTTGGGAAGATGCTGCTGCCGTTGAACCTGGTCCCTTTTTATCCCTATCCCAGGCAGGTGGTCTTGTTCTCATTCGAGTACCTGGCGGTTCTTGTCCTGATGCTCGGTATTACTGCATGCGCGCTCGTTGCTGCGAAAAGACATCCGGTGTTGCTTGCAGCCTGGGGATACTATGTGGTAACGCTCATACCTGTCCTTGGCATTGTCCAGGTTGGGAATCAATCCATGGCGGACCGGTACCTCTATTTGCCGAGCATCGGGCCTTTCCTTGTCGGAGGGATCGGCATAGCATGGATGGCGAAAAAGGTGACTACCGCGTACAGGAGAGAGACAATGCGACTGCTGGTGTACTCCCTCCTTGCCCTTTGTCTGTTTTTTCCGTTGTCACTTATTACCATCAAACAGATGGGCAAGTGGAAAAATAGTTTTGCGCTGTGGGATTATACAATCGCAACGGGCATCGAGAGTGCTGTGGCTTATAATAACCGGGGGCTCTCGTTAAAGGAAATGGATCAGCGGGGCAACGCAATCGCGGATTTCGAACGCGCAATCGCCTTGGATCCACAGAATTATTTTGCCTATAATAATCTGGGTGTGGTTTATGGCAAAGACGGGCAGTATCCGCGCTCGATCGAATATTTTCTGAAGGCAATTGCGATAAATCCACAACATGCTGACTCATACTGCAATCTTGGATTATCTTATTTTAATATGAAGCAAGAGGACAAGGCGCTGGAAAATTATAACAAGGCAATTGAACTGAAGCAGGATTTTGATGCGGCCATTCTGAATCGCGGCAATTTATATTTTATTATCGGCAATCGAGCACGTGCCCTGCAGGATTACCGGAAGGCCTGTATGCTCGGGAATAGCAGGGCATGCGAGGTATTGACTATTGCCAATGGGGAGTAACGTGTGGATACAACACTCAGAGGAGAGCCTCTCCGAAAGTGTGTCGGACTGAGCAAATGGGCACGCAAAAGAAAAAAGAACAATCGGGCATTGAACGTATCTGGAGGTGCTGGTAGTGCGATCCAGGAAATCTAAATACTATCTTGCGCTATTCGTTGCCTTGGCAACATTCATTATCTACCTTCCTGCCCTTCGGAACGAGTTCGTGTACTGGGATGATAACCTCTATGTTTTTGAGAACGCAAATATCCGATCGCTTGATGCCGCTTTTTTCCGATGGGCATTCCTTGGTTTCCACATAAGCAACTGGCATCCTCTCACCTGGATATCCCATGCCGCGGACTACGCCATCTGGGGGCTGAATCCCCTGGGGCATCATTTGACGAGCATCATCCTGCACACAATCAACACCGCGCTCGTTGTTTTGCTGGCCCTGAAACTGCTTGAGTTCGTGAGGAAGAGGCCTGCACACAATGGGTCTGCCTCGTTCTTGAATGACCGGACAATCCTGATCGCGGCGGGAACAACGGGTCTGCTGTTCGGCATCCATCCCGTGCATGTGGAATCCGTGGCCTGGGTCGCGGAGCGGAAGGACCTGCTGTGCGCCCTGTTCTTTCTGCTGAGCGTCATCGGGTATGTGGAATATGCAGGAAGTCGGCAGTCGGTAGTCGGCAGTCAGCCGTCGGAAGGCGGGGCAAAAGATGAAACCGGCGGGAAGAATTTCTTGACCAACAGGCAGTATCTTCTGAGCCTCGGGTTTTTTATCCTTGCGCTGATGAGCAAGCCCATGGCGGTCAGCCTTCCGCTGGTTCTGTTGATTTTTGATTGGTATCCGCTGGGCAGGATAGGCTCCGGGAAGACGTTCCGGGTCGCCTTTGTCGAGAAACTCCCCTTTATCGTCCTGAGTCTTGTTTCATCGCTTCTGACCATTCTGGCACAGAGGACAGGAGAAGCGATTATATCGGTAGTACAGATACCAATTTCAGTACGATCGGTTGTCGCGGCAAAGTCGCTTGTCGCGTATCTTGGGAAGATGCTGCTGCCGATAAATCTAATTCCCTACTATCCCTATTCCTATACCAATGACGTATCGCTGTTCTTAGTCGAGAACCTGCTGGCGATTGGACTCGTGGCCGGGATCACGTTGGCCTGTGCGGTCCTGGCGAAAAAACAAAAGGTTTTGATGTCCGCCTGGGGATATTATATAGTAACGCTCATTCCCGTCCTGGGCATTGTCCAGGTCGGAGAACAGTCCATGGCCGACCGGTATACCTATCTGCCCGGCTTGGGGCCTTTCCTTATCGCGGGACTCTGTGCCGCCTGGATCGCGGAACGATTTTTTGTGAAACGACAGAATGCGCGCTTTAAAATTGTCCTCGGCCTTGCGTCCTCGTTTGCCCTTGTTTTTCTATTGTATTCAACCTTCGCACAGATACATATATGGCAAGACAGCATTACTTTGTGGAGCTATGTGATTGAAAAAACGCCGGGCAAAGTTTCCCTGGCGTATTCACAACGAGGAAGTGTTTTTGGAAAAATAGGACTGACCGATAGGGCTATTGCGGACCTGGAAATGGCCATTGCCTTGAATCCGAATAATTATGACGCTTATATGAACCTGGGTGTTGCTTACGAAAAACGGGGTCAGTTCGACAAGGCAACTGAAAACGTTGAAAAGGCTATTACCGTGAAACCCTCTTCTCACGAAGCCTATCTTTATCGAGGCGTCCTGTATGAGGAAGCGGGTCAGCTTGAAAAGGCCATGGAGGCCTATACGAAAGCTATCTCGTTGGATCCAACTGATTTCGAAACTTACAATAATCGCGGCGTGGTTTTTGGCAAGATGGGGCGATTTGAGAGGGCGATCGCGGACTATGGTGAAGCGATCGGACTCAATCCCCTTCACATTAGCGCTCATTCGAACCGCGGCGTAGCTTATACCCTTACCGGCCAATATGACAGGGCGCTGGAAGATTTCAACAGGGCGGTCTTCCTAAGTCCGAGTGATCCCCTAATGTACTTTAACCGTGGAACGTTCTATCGAAAAACCGGCAAGAACGAGCTTGCTTCTGCGGATTTCCAGAATGCCTGTAATCTCGGGGATGAGAGAGCATGCGGCGCTCTGCATAAGTTGACGCAGGGATTGCATTAGGAGTGCCGCGGAACCACCCGCGAGAACGCTATAAAACAACGTCTTATTGTTTTCTCGAATCGTGGAGGTTGAAGGTGCAAAAAACGAATAATGTTAAATACGCATGCTATCTCGCGGCTTCTGTCGCCTTTTTAACGTTTCTCGTCTATCTTCCGGCCCTTCGGAATGAGTTCGTTAACTGGGATGACGGACCTTATGTTTTTGCTAATCTTCAGATTCGTTCATTTGACGGAAATTTTTTCAAGTGGGCTTTTCTTGAATTCCATATAATGAACTGGCATCCCCTGACATGGATATCCCATGCCCTCGATTACGCTCTCTGGGGCCTGAATCCGATGGGACACCACCTGACGAATATCATTCTGCACACAGTCAACACCGCCCTGGTTGTTGTGCTTGCCACTAAGTTAGTGGAAGCTCGCACAAACGGTTTGAACGGCTTAAACGGTTTAAACAAAGGAGCGTTGATTGCAGCGGGGGTCGCGGGCTTGTTGTTCGGTCTCCATCCCGTGCATGTGGAGTCGGTGGCCTGGGTCGCTGAACGGAAAGACCTTCTCTGCGCCCTGTTCTTTCTGTTGAGCGTCATCTGGTATGCGAACTATGTGTCCTATAAGACGTATAGGACCTATATGCTCACTCTCGGGTTTTTTGCCCTTGCTCTGATGAGCAAACCCATGGCAATCACCCTTCCCGCGGTCCTGCTCATCCTCGACTGGTATCCCTATAACCGGATCCGATCTCTCAAGACCTTCCGGGCCGCGAGTGTCGAGAAACTCCCTTTTTTGGCATTGAGTCTGATTTCCTCGGTACTGACGGTCTTTGCGCAGAGATCAGGAGGGGCGTTGGAGCTCATGGAGATAGTACCGCTCTCAACACGCCTGCTCGTGTCAATGCATTCGCTCATCGCGTATCTCGGAAAGATGCTGTGGCCTTTGGAATTAATACCTTTTTATCCCTATCCACGGACAGTCTCGTTTCTGTCGCCTGAGTACTTCGGGGTCGTTGCTCTCGTGATCGGCATAACGATAATCTGTGTGGTAAAAGCGAAAAAAAAGCAACACCTGTGGTTGTCTGTCTGGTCCTATTATTGCGTTACGCTGGCGCCTGTGCTCGGCATTATCCAGGTGGGAGGTCAGGCAATGGCGGACAGATACACCTATCTGCCCAGCGTGGGGCCATTCCTTCTCGTGGGTCTGGGTGCGGCATGGGTATGGGAAAAGAGTGAGATATCGTGGAAGCGGGGACTGATCGCAACTACTGCTTTTATGGTGTTTCTGTCCCTGTCCTTTATGACGTTCCAGCAAATAGGCCGGTGGAAAAACGATGTTGATCTCTGGAACTATGTTATTGAACGGGAAGGCCACGACGTTCTTTTTGCTTATTTCAAGCGCGGCCAGGCGTTTGCACTGAGAGGGCAGTATGAAAAAGCGATCGAGGACTATAATACGGTGATAGCATTGAACGTTGAGGAATACAGCAAAGCGTACATCGAGCGCGGACTTACCTATCTTAAGGCGGGACAAGTAGACCTCGCCGTTGCTGACTTAAAGAAAGCGTGTTCATTGGGAGACAATTTCGGTTGTAAAGCATTGCGCTTTATCGGGAAGCAGGGGCGTAATTTGTCGTGTCGTGAGCATCTCCATGGTATTTTGAACAGGCAAATAGTGCGTGCAGTAAAATGGATGTCGACTTGAATAGAACCGAGAAAGCTAGTAAACTCATTCGCAAGTTACAATTTGCAAAAAACAGGAGCCCTTCAAACATGAAAAACTCCGTTCTTCGATCCGCACTACCCGCACTCCTCTTGTCAGCCCTTGTACTCATTCCGTTTTTCAACAAAGCCTTCACCATTGATGACCCGGTCTTTCTCTTTGAAGCACGCCACGCATTGGTGGACCCCCTTCATCCGACCGCCTTTGAAATGACTTGGGATGAGAAGCCGGAAAGAGTGTCACAACTTGTCCCAACAGGACCGGTCATGGCATGGCTGCTCATACCAACCGTTCTTGCAGATGGCGCCGAGTGGCTCGCACACGCCACCCAGTTGGCAATGCTCTGGTTTGCAATTATTGCCACCGTGTCCCTTGCGCAGCGGTTCGGACTTCCAAAACCGTGGCCAACTGCGTCAGGCCTCATCTTGGTTGCCATGCCTGCCGTACTCGGTATGGCGGGAACAGCAATGCCAGACGTTCCTGCAATGGCTTTCGGTATTGCCGGGATAGAACGACTCATCGCATGGAGTCAGAATCGAAGATATTCACAAGCGTTGTTGACGGCGCTTTTTCTCGGAATAGCGCCTCTCACCCGGACCCATCAGATCCTCCTGCTTGGGGTCGGCGGCATTCTTCTCCTCGGACCAACGTTCTCGCTTGCTGCACTGCGTAACCGATGGTCAGCATTTCTGCCCCTTGTTGCAGCACTGCTCATTACACTCGCTGTTAACTTCATAACAAGCGACCCTCATCCCGGTGCTGGAAATCTAGCCGGCGCGGCCATCCGCTACAGTTCCGTATCAATATCACAGTTCGCCAGGAACGCCGTTGCATTGCCAATTCACTGGGTACTTGCTATGGCTTTTGCATTACCCTGGACGGCCTTGCGTTGGAGAACCATGCTGCGAAATCGTTTGGTCCTCGGTGCAGCAGCGGCCGGTGTTCTTCTTTCAGCCATGGCTCTTGCGTATACAACCTATCTGTCGCTGCCCCTTTCGATCATCGCCGGGCTCGGGATTGCCGTGTTATGGGATCTGTTTGCAGACGGATGGAGTAGGCGGGATTCAATACAGTTAGCACTTGGACTGTGGCTTTTGATTGCCCTGCCTGCCGTCTTTTATGCCAATTTACCGCCCAAATATATGGTTGTGTCGGCACCTGCTGCGGCCTTGCTCATTGCACGTGAGCTATCTTCACGCAAAGGCAAAGAATCTTGGCTCATCCTTGGAGTTACGGTCGTGCTGGGCATTTGTCTCGGCGTTGCAATCCTGCGTGCTGATGCAACATTTGCAAACCTGGGGCGTCAAGCCGCTGCAGAGCTTATCGCACCTAATGTTGCCGCAGGAAAGCGTGTGTGGTTTGTGGGTCACTGGGGATACCAATGGTATGCGGAGAATGCCGGCGCGCGTCCTGCAACATTGACCCCGCCATACCCGTCACCGGGCGACTTAATAGTCGTGAGTATCGCGAGCGCACTAAGCATCAGGGTGCTGGAAGAAATAAATGATCAATTCCCGAATATGACCCAGATTGCCCGAATTGAAGATTCTCGTCTCGGAGGACGACTCATGAATAAGAGGATCGGGGCGGGTTTTTACTCAAACATTTCCGGATACTGGCCTTGGGTTTGGAGCGATTCTTTGGTTGACCAGTATACGGTATGGCGGATTGAGTAGCAGTAGTGCTATTATATTTTACTTCATATACTCAGTACAGGGTTTATAAATGGAACTATAGTGTCCCTGAGAAAGGGCTTCACAATGGATAGCAAGGAGCGAGTACGGCTCGCAGTCGCTGGTAAAGGCAGACTGCAGTCCTGTTGGATTGCAGTTGGCTTGATAGCCTTAACAGTTGTGACCTATATACACGCGGGACGGCTGGATTTTGTCAATTTTGATGACGGGCGATACGTCTACCTGAACGACCATGTAAAAGCCGGCCTTACCTGGAACAGTATCGTTTGGGCATTCAAGGCTTTCGTATTAGGGTTATGGCACCCTCTCACCTTGCTCTCCTACATGCTCGACGTACAACTCTTTGGTGTAAACCCGCATGCGCTTCACCTGGTAAACGTCGCCATCCATACCTTCAACACGTTATTGCTTTTCCTGTTGCTGAAATCCGCAACAGGTCGACCGCTTCGCAGTGCAATGGTAGCCGCACTCTTCGCTGTGCATCCTCTCCATGTCGAGTCAGTGGCATGGATTGCAGAGCGTAAAGATGTACTCAGTACGTTTTTTTGGCTTCTTGCTTTGAACGCCTGGGTGCGCTATGCGCGGTTTCCAAGCACAAGGCAATATATTGTTGTTGCCATGATCTTTGTTCTTGGACTGATGTCTAAGCCAATGGTTATGACACTGCCGGTGACCTTGCTCCTGATGGACTTCTGGCCGCTCTGTCGTGTTAATCCAGCAGGATTATCCATGACATCGCTTCGAACGATCTTATTGGAAAAAGTACCGTTGTTGTTTTTATCGATTGCATCGGTTTTGATCACGTTGTTGTCTCAGGACAGAAGCGGGGCTGTCGGAAATTTACAGGTTATATCCATAAGTGAGCGCATTGGCAACGCTGTGTTAGCCGCAGGGCTCTATTTAATGAAGATGATATGGCCCGTGGATCTCTCTGTACTGTATCCTCATCCTGCCCTAACGCCACAGGGAATGCCTTGGGCTGCCGTATCTGCATCCGCAATACTCCTCATGTTCATAACCGCTCTCGTTATATGGCAATGGCGGCCGCGGCCATACCTGGCAATTGGCTGGGCCTGGTATCTGGTAACGGTTTTGCCGGTTATAGGTTTGGTTCAGGTAGGGTTACAAGGAATGGCTGACCGGTACACGTATGTGCCCCTCATAGGTCCATTTTTCGCATTGGTCTGGTTGGTTGCTGACCTTCTATCTCAACAAATCCCGAGAATCTGGATTGCAGGAGTATCAGTGATTCTGCTGTTGGGAATGTCGTTCGTCAGTTTCCGGCAGGTAGGCGTCTGGCAAAACAGCTTTACGCTCTTCGAGCATGCGCTTGCCATAACGCCTGACAATGCCCCCGCTTTACGCAACCTGGGTACGGCCTGGCAGGATGCACAACGACCTGACAAGGCCATACCCTTGCTGGAAGAGTCTGTTCGACTGCTCCCGTTAGAAGCACATACCTGGATGAATTTGGGCATCAGCTATATGACCGTCGGACGTGTGGAAGAAGCGCAGGCGTCTTTCGAAAAAGCCGCGCGTATGAGGCCTAATGACGGCTATATTTTGTATAATTTGGCACTAGCGTTCGCTATGCAGCAACGGTGGGAGGAAGCACAAAAGACTAAAGAACGACTTGCATCAGTCAGTCCCGAGCTCGCAATCAAGCTTGAGGCACTGCTTAACCGTGTTCAGAATGACAGGTGACCCTTCTCGTTTTGACTTAAACAACTCACCTTCGAGAGGACGCAGGTGCAAGGGGCAGAAAAAAGTTTAACCAGTTGTACTCCAGGAAGCTCTCTGCGTCCTCCGCGTGATATCCTAAGTTGCCGCTGAATCATGTAGGCTGCCGCGGCGCAGGGTATTGACATCCCGCTCTCTTTGGGGGAGAGCGCGATGAATACAGTCTTGTGGTTTTTAAATCATCGAGGTTGAACGTGAAAAAATCGGTTACCGTTAAATACAAATACTTGCTATCGGTTTCTGTCGCCCTTTTAACATTCATTGTCTATCTCCCCGCCCTTAGCAATGAGTTCGTGTACTGGGACGACAACCGCTATATTTTCGAGAACCCGAATATCCGGTCACTTGATGCTGTGTTCTTTCGATGGGCCTTCCTTGACTTCCACATAAGCAACTGGCATCCCCTCACCTGGATATCCCACGCCATTGACTACGCCCTCTGGGGGCTGAATCCCCTGGGGCATCATTTGACGAATATCGTTCTTCACGCAATCAACACCGCCCTGGTTGTTGTGCTGGCTCTGAAGCTGCTCGATGTTATAAGAGAGCGATCAGCACAGAATGGTGCCGCCTCGTTCCTGAACGATTGGACGATCCTGATCGCCGCGGGAACAACGGGTCTGTTGTTCGGCATCCATCCCGTACATGTGGAGTCCGTGGCCTGGGTATCGGAGCGGAAAGACCTGCTATGCGCCCTGTTCTTTCTGCTGAGCGTCATAGCATATGTGAAATATGCCAGAGATCAGGGGTTAGGGGTCAGGGGTCAGGGGGCAGAAGGCGGAAACTCTAAGGCGAGTCTAAAGAAGGTATTCACCAACAGGCATTTTCTGCTTAGCCTTGGGTTTTTTATCCTTGCGCTTATGAGCAAGCCCATGGCGGTGACCCTTCCCGTGGTGCTGCTGATTCTGGACTGGCATCCTTTCGGCAGGATATGGTCCCTGAGAACAGCATGGCCATCGATTGTCGAGAAGCTCCCCTTTATCATCTTGAGTATTGTTTCATCGATAATCACCATTGCAGCGCAGAGCGCCGGCAAGGCTTTCCAAACGCTGGACTTTGTACCATTGTCCGAACGAGCGTTGGTCGCGGCAAAAGCACTTGTTGCGTACCTTGGGAAGATGCTGCTGCCGCTGAACCTGGTTCCCTTTTATCCCTATCCCCGGGAGGTGTCGCTGTTCTCCTTCGAATATCTTTCAGCGATCGGACTTGTGATCGGGGTGACTGCAGCATGCGTGGTCCTGGCGAGGAAACGGAAGTTGTGGCTCACGGCCTGGGGATACTACGTTGTTACGCTCATTCCCGTGCTCGGCATTGTCCAGGTCGGGGGACAATCCATGGCTGACCGCTATGCCTATCTGCCCAGCCTGGGATTGTTCCTGATCGCGGGTCTCGGTGCGGGGTGGATTGCGGCAATAGTTTCCACAGGGGAAAAACAGAGATGGATCATCAAGGGATTGAGCGTCTCCGTTGCCCTGCTCCTCGCTGCTTCCCTGTCCTATCTGACCGTCAGGCAAATAATTGTATGGCGGGACAGTTCCAGCCTATGGACGTTCGTGATCGAGAAGGGAAGCGAAAAGATCCCCATGGCGTATGTGAATCGAGGCGCCGCTTTTCAAAAGTCAGGGCTGCTTGACAAAGCCGTTGCGGATTATGAAACAGCCATTGACCTGGACCCAACGGACGATAAAGCGTACATTTCTCTTGGGGCGGTCTTTGAACAAATGGGCCGATTCGACAGGGCACAGGAGGCCGTTGAGAAAGCCATTGCCTTGAACCCGTCTTCTCACGAAGCGTTTCGAAATCGAGGCGTTCTCCTTGAGAAGATGGGCCGGCTCGATGAGGCCATTGCGGATTATACCAGGGCAATCGCCTTGCAGCCGTCTTATTTTGAAGCGTATAATAATCGCGGATTGACCTACGCAAAGACAGGACGGCTTGAGGAGGCCATTGCGGATTACAGCGATTCGATCGCGATCAATCCGCGTCATTTTAACGCCTACCTGAACCGCGGCGTTGCCTTTACCCTTATTGGGCAGTATGACAGGGCATTGGAAGACTTTAACCGGGCGATTCTCCTGGGGCAGGACGATGCCGTCGCCTATTACAATCGCGGGATGCTCTATCGGAGAATCGGTAATAACGAACTTGCTTTATCGGACGTTCGGAAAGCATGCGATTTCGGGAACGAAAGAGCGTGCGGCGCACTGCATCAGTTGATGCAAGGCATGAATCCCCAATAGCGCATCATACCCCGGAAGGGGGCGATGAAGAACGCTACCCAATGCTTTTTAGTAACCGAGGAATCAAATTCTTCTCAGGATGAAAAGAATATTTTGCCGTAAAAGGCACAGAGAACTAAAATAAACTGGAGCTTTTTCTTACCGGTGAATCGGCTTCTCTTTGTGCTCCAGGTGAATTCTATGGCGGAGGTTGACGGTGCAAAGACCCCGGCTCGGTAAATACTATCTTGCAGCATCGATAGCACTAATAACATTCATTGTCTATCTCCCGGCCCTTCACAATGAGTTCGTGTACTGGGACGACAACCTCTACATCTTCGAGAACCCGAATATCCGGTCGCTCGATGCGGGTTTCTTTCGATGGGCCTTCCTTGAGTTCCACGTAAGCAACTGGCACCCCCTCACCTGGATATCCCATGCCCTTGACTACGCCCTCTGGGGGCTGAATCCCCTGGGGCATCATTTGACGAACATCATCCTTCATGCCGTCAACACCGCCCTTGTCGTACTCCTGGCCCTGAAGCTGCTTGAGTTCGTGAGGGAGCGGTCAGCACGGAATGGTGCCGCCTCGTTCCTGAACAACCGGACGATCCTGATCGCCGCGGGAGCGACGGGTCTGCTGTTCGGCATCCATCCCGTACATGTGGAATCCGTGGCCTGGGTGTCGGAGCGGAAGGACCTGTTGTGCGCCCTGTTCTTCCTGATGAGCGTCATCAGTTATGCGAACTATGTGTCCTATAAGACGTATAAGACCTATATGCTCACTCTTGGGTTCTTTGTCCTTGCGCTGATGAGCAAGCCCATGGCGGTGAGCCTTCCCGTGGTGCTGCTGATCCTGGACTGGCATCCGTTCAGCAGGATCCGGTCTCTAAGAACGGCATGGGCATCCATTGTCGAGAAACTTCCCTTTATTTTTTTGAGTCTGCTTGCCTCCCTGCTCACGATTCTGGCGCAAAGAGAGGGAAATTCCATGGCATCCCTGGAATTTGTGCCATTATCAACCCGCCTGTTGGTAGCAGGCCAGTCCCTCGTTGTGTATATACAGAAGATGCTGCTGCCCCTGAATCTCATGCCTTTGTATATCTATCCAAAGGACGTGTCCCTGTTCTCGTTCAAGTATGTATCAACGCTTCTTCTGGTGATGGGTACTACAGCGATCTGCGCGGTCCTTGCGCGGAAACGGAAAAGCTGGCTGTCCGTCTGGGGCTTCTATGTGATAACGCTCATACCCGTCCTCGGCATCATCCAGGTAGGGAACCAGCCCATGGCGGACCGGTATGCGTATTTGCCCAGCCTTGGCCCCTTCCTGCTTGCGGGCGCAGGCGCGGCATGGATCTCTGAAAAGGCGCTCAGGGAAGAACGACGGGGACTGTTTATCAGGGGAGTCGGCATCATCATTGCCCTTCTTTTGGTTTTTTCCCTGTCCTATCTGACCGCCAGGCAAACTGCCGTATGGAAGGACAGTCTCAGCCTCTGGACATATGTCATCGAGAAGGAGCCCGGAAAGATCCCCCTGGCCTATAATAATCGCGGTATGGTATTCTACAAAGCCGGTGTGTTTGACAAGGCGATTGCGGACTTCGATCGCGCCATTGGCATGGATCCGGAATATGCAAAGGCCTACTATAACCGCGGATCAACGTATGATAAAATGGGCGAGCTTGACAAGGCGATCGCTGACTACAGAAAAACAATTTCACTGGACCCGTATTATTATGAAGCCCATTATTTTCTCGATCAAGCCTTGGAAAAGACCGGTCAGGCTGACAAGCGAACGCGATGAACCCTTTCGCATGAACGTTGAGAGATCAAAGCATGACGCCTTGCAGTCCGGTTTATTCAGTTATACTGTCCCATCGTTTGCTCAAGATTCTGGAGGTTAAGGGTGCAACGAACCCGGCTCGTTAAATATTCTCTTGCTGCTGCGACAGCCCTGCTGACGTTTATCGTCTATCTTCCGGCCCTTCGCAATGAATTCGTGAACTGGGATGATATGCGGTATATTGTCGAAAACCCCGATATTCGTTCATTCGATGCGGCGTTTTTTCGATGGGCGTTCCTTGGTTTCCATATAGGCAACTGGCACCCTCTCACCTGGATATCCCATGCCCTTGACTACGCAATCTGGGGACTGAATCCCCTGGGGCATCACCTGACGAACATCATCCTGCATGCAGTCAACACCGCTTTCGTTGTTGTGCTGGCCCTGAAGCTGCTCGATTTTATGAGGGAGCGGTCAGCACAGAATGGTGCCGCCTCATTCCTGAACAACCGGACGATCCTGATAGCGGCGGGAGCGACGGGACTGTTGTTCGGCATCCATCCCGTGCATGTGGAATCCGTGGCCTGGGTCGCGGAGCGGAAGGACCTGTTGTGCGCATTATTTTTTCTGCTGAGTATCATCTGGTATGCGCACTATGTGTCCTCTAAGACGTATAAGACCTATATGCTCACTCTCGGGTTTTTCGTCCTTGCACTGATGAGCAAGCCCATGGCGGTGAGCCTTCCCGTGGTGCTGCTGATCCTGGACTGGCATCCGTTCAGCAGGATCCGGTCTCTCAGAACAGCAGGGGTCTCTTTTGTCGAGAAACTTCCCTTTATCTTGCTCAGTATTGCGTCATCGGTCCTGACTATTCTTGCACAGAGGACGGAAGGGGCCATGGCATCAACTGAGGTCGTCCCCTTGTCCATCCGAATGCTCGTTGCGGCAAAATCCCTTATCCTGTATTTGGGGAAGATGATCGTGCCAATGGATCTGATCCCCTTCTACCCCTATCCGAAGGATGTATCGCCCGCCTCGTTCGCGTATCTTTCAACGCTTGCCCTGATGATCGCGATCACGGCGGCCTGCGTGATCATTGCAAAAAGAAATCGCTCCTGGCTCTCGGCATGGGGATATTATGTCGTGACCCTGCTCCCCGCGCTCGGCATTGTCCAGGTGGGGGCGCAGGCCATGGCGGACCGGTATACGTATCTGCCCAGCCTCGGACCGTTCCTGATCATTGGTTCAATCGCGGCCTGGACCTCGGCCAAAATCCAGGAACGATGGGGAGTGAGCAGACAACGCTTGTTGAACGCCGGAGTCCTGCTTATATTCGGTCTTCTGTCTTATGCTACAATACAGCAGACCCGGATATGGCATGACAGCGTAACCTTCTGGAGCTATGAACTGGAAAAAGAGCCTGATGCGAATATCGCCTATGTGAACCGGGGGGAGGCCTTCGCGAAGCGTGGTCAGTTGGACAAGGCGATCAGGGATTTCACAGAGGCGATTTCCCGAAAACCGTCCGATTATAAGGCATTCTACAACCGGGGCATCCTGTTCTCGAAATTGAACCTCGTTTCTCAGGCGCTGGCCGACTACAGCGAGGCGATTGCGCTGAAACCGTCGTATTATGATGCCTATAATAGCCGGGGCGCGTTGTATGCAAAACGGGAACAGTTTGACAAGGCACTTGCGGATTACACTGCGGCGATCTCGATCGATCCATCGCGCAGCCAGGCGTACATGAACAGAGGTCTGACGTATGACAGGGCGGGGCAGGTGGACAAAGCGCGTGCGGATTTCGATAAGGCGATAGCCCTCGATCCAAACAATGCCGATGCCTATTACAACCGGGGATTGTTCTTCAACAAGGCAGGAAGGCTCGATGCCGCGCTCGCGGACCTGGACCGGGCCATCACTCTGAATCCGGGAGATCCTGATGCCTATTACAATCGGGGGGTGGTGTTTCAGAAAACGGGACAGGTCGATAAGGCAGATCAAGACTTTCTGCTCTGGAAGGAACATTCTGCAAGTCAATAACAGCAATTAATTCACCGGGGAATACGAACAGTACAAAATGGATAAATTATATAAACAGAAAAGTCTTCTCTTGTTTCACAAGTTGTTGCCGGCAATTCAGAAGCACAAGCTTTCCTTCATATGGGTTTCAGCCATAGCTGTCGGGACACTCCTGCCCGCGGCACTGTCTCTCGCATCGGGCCACACGCTGGTTTGGCGTGATACTTCGAAACTGTTTCAGCCTATCCGGCCTCTCATTGTGGAAGCGTTGAGAAATTTTCAACTGCCGCTGTGGAACCCCCATGAAGCTCTCGGCATCCCGCTTTTCGCGCAAATGATGCATGGCGTCCTTCATCCAATATCAGTGATGGGGGCCTTCCTGTTTCCTCAAGCCGGCATGGATGTTTTTATTCTTATCTACATCATGCTTGCTGCCCTGGGGAGCGCGCTGCTGGCACGCATTCTCGGCGCTTCATGGGGAGCGGCCGCCATTACAGGCTTCGGCTACGGACTCTCGGGATACGTGCTGGGCATGGGCTCGATCATCCAGTATCTGTGCGCGGCCGCCAGCGCCCCGTGGGCTCTCATCGGATTGCGCATGGCAGGAGAAAATCGGCGCTTCGGGATTGTTGCTGCGGCGTCCGCCATTGCTGTCCTCCATTTTGCCGGAGACCCCGAGTGGTCGATTATAGCCATTATACTCGGCATTGCTTTGGCGATTGAGGCGGGCGGGCGGCGGGGTCTCATCTACGCATTACTCGGTATTGCGATCGGAACCGCGCTCGCCGGGATCCAGTTGATACCAACAATGGCATATTTCCGCGAAGCGTCTCGTGCCATTGAACTTGACCCCCTTGACCGCATGCAATGGGCGCTTGCGCCCTGGAGAATCGTCGAATTTATCGTTCCGGGTTTTTTTGGCAGTCCCGGTATAGGATTGGAAAAATGGTCTGTATTCATGTGGCTCGGCGGACTTGTCCGGTCCGGGTTCGAAATGCCCTTTGTTCCAAGTGTCTTTGTAGGGGCGGGCATTCTGGTATTGGCCGCAGCGGGCCTCTCACATTCACGCGTAACCCGAATATTCGGCATTGCCTCGCTCATACTTTTGTGGCTTGCGCTCGGGACCAATGCCGGGGCCGAACAGCTTCTGCATTACATTCCGATCTGGGGTAAATTTCGTTACTCGGAAAAGTTGGTTGGGCCTCTGACGCTTTGTCTTTCGATCCTTGCCGCGTTCGGCGCAGATCGGTTATCAAACCAACCTTCGCGGTTTCGGGCAGTTCTTGCGGGCGCTGCAGGTATTGCGTGCCTGCTCTTATCCATATTCATAGCGAATTGGCAGGGCTTCGAGCTATTCTTCCTGGAGACCGCTGCGCGTGATGCGGCTCCCTCTCTTCGACATAATCTTGCAACCGGGCTTGTGCATGCCGCTCTGATGCTCCTCGCGATCACATGCCTTATTGCCGCCGCCCGTCGTTGGCATCACGTACGGGTTCACTTCCCTGCGGCAGCTGCCGGGCTGGTTTTTTTACAATTGTCGCTTGCCGCTCCGTTTGCGATGCACACCGGGGAGCGCGCTGTCCGTGATGATCATCCCTTGTCACAGATTGCAAATACCGGAGAACTCCCAAGAATAGCAACACCGCTCGAAAGAAACTATCTTTACCCGGCAGAACTCAATCAATTCGATGCCCAGATCGGCGTTCAGTCGCACATGGGAGTGCCTTCCTATAATGTTCCGTCACACATTGATCAGCTGGACACCTATACCGGCTTACGACCCCGGCGTTTCGAATTGCTCCTCCGCACGTTATCTAAAGAGTTCGGGGTTCAGTCCGTTCTTGCCTTGCGGCGTTATGCAGTCACGCACATGATGATCAAGAATCCTTATTTTGAGGATGAAACCGCAGTTGCAAATGCAGCGAGCGCGGGAGGGGTGAAGGTATTAAACAACAATGAATGGGGTTTTTCGGGATGGAAGGTGCCTCATCGTCCCTGGACGTTTTTTGCGGAGCAGATGGTGATCGCCCGAGGTGAAAAGGAGGCACTCAATACCCTCGTTGAAACGCTGGAGCGCGGGGGATCAACAGTAGTTCTCGAAGATGCGCCGCAATCGAACGAGTTAGCCGCAGGACAGGTTCTTGATATTGTGCGAAGCAGCGACGCTTTAAGGATCGAGGCCACGTCCCGCGCCAACGGCATTCTTGTTGTCAACGACTCGTATTGGCCCGGCTGGAGGGCAACCATCGACGGGAAAGACGTGCCGATATGGCGCGCTGATTTCATCGTTCGCGCCATGCCATGGCCTGCGGGCCATCATGTGCTCGAGATGAAGTATGATCCACCGGAGGTGCGGATAGGATGGCTCATCAGCTTGCTTGGCGCTATCGCGCTTATTGCAGCGTCGGTTTTTGAGTTGAGAAGAAAACGATCATAATAGAAACATCGTGCGCAATTCATCAGGGGACAAATGATAATGAATACCTCGGTTAATGTACGTATCTCACAGAAGCGTACGCTGTTATCTGTTCTGGTAATCCTATTGGTCGCCGGTGGTATCTATGCCAACAGCCTTTCCAATGGCTTCGTCCTGGACGATGAACTAATTATCGCGGGTAATCCCGCAACCCGCCATTTGAGCGGCATCGGCGATGTGCTCTTTTCTCCCGATGTCATTAAACCCTATTACCGTCCCCTGAACCGCGCAAGCTACCTGATCGACTACCAGTTGTTCGGCCTCAATCCCGCCTGGTTTCACGCAATCAACATCATCATCCACGCGCTGAGTGCGGTCCTGCTGTATCTGGTCGCCTCCCGTCTGCTGGCTGACAACTACGCCGCTCTGTTCGCGGCGCTGCTGTTCGCGGTGCATCCCGCCAACAGCGAAGCGATCAATTTCATTTCAGCACGGAACACGCTCCTGGCGGGATGCTTCAGCCTTGCGTCGCTGCTCGCCTTCATGAAGGCCCGCGAGAAGGGCGTACGCCTGCCTTTCCTTTCGGCGTTTCTGTTCTTTCTCGGACTTCTCAGCAAGGAGACCGCGTTCATGCTGCTTGTAGTAATCGCCGTTTACACGTTCTCCCCGTCTCCCTGGTTTGTCGGGAAAAAGCTGCGGGACCGGTTGATCTCTCTGGTCCCGTATCTGGCCGCGGTGGTTGTTTATTTCGCGATGCGTTTCTATTCTCTGCAGGGCATGTTCGGGACCGACATCACCGGCGGAAATCTCTTCAGCCGTCTCGCGATGAATTATCACATCATTCCCCAATATATCGGACTGCTGTTGTTCCCGATTGACCTGACAATTTTTCATACAGCGTTAAAGGGAGGTTTCGCGACGCATCTCGCAATATGGATAGCGCTTTTCATTGCGGTCTGGCTCTGGCTGGTGGCGCGCCGGCGCAATCAAGCAGCCCTGTTCGGCCTGGTTTGGTGCGTGGTCAATTATGCGCCGATATCCAATATTGTTCCGATCCCGAGCGAGGCATTTACCGAGCGATTTCTGTACATGCCTGCGATCGGGTTCTTCATTATTGCGGGCGCGTGCTTTGAACGTCTTCAGGCTGAAGGCAGTCTTAAAAAGGCTGTAAAGCCCGTTGCGGTCCTTCTGTTGCTGCTGTGCGCCGCAATGGCCTTCCAGCGGAACCGTGACTGGATGAATGATTACACCCTGTTTGCGAGCGGAGTAAAGAACGACCCCGCCTCAGCTGAGGCCCGCTTCAATCTCGGCACTGCCCTTTTGCAGGATAAAAACGATAGCGAGGCGGCACGCCGGGAATGGGAAGCAGCGCTGAGCCTGGACCCCCGCCACGCGGATGCGCTTATGCAGATGGGGACCTATGCGGCAATGACGGGTGACCTGCGGAAGGCCGAGCAGTTTTACCTGTCAGCATTAGCCGCGCCTCCCGGCAGGAGCGACCCGGACAAGTGCATGGCGCATTTCAATCTGGGAAAAATTTATGAAAAGCAGCGGCGGCCCCAAGAGGCCCTGCAGCAATATGAATTGTTCCTCAACTATGTCAGCCTGCGCTATAATGAATATACGCCTGTTGCTGCACAAAGGGCGGCACATTTGCGTATTGGAGTTACTAAGAATAAGTAACCTAAGCAAATACCACGGAGAAGGCCACGGAATGTCACGGATGCGTTTTTGACTTTATTCAGAGGTTTGATGTGTCCGTGTCATTACTGCTTTCGGGTCTGCTTGAGTAACCGGATGTGGTGAAATCCCCAGACTGTTATGGCCTTATGACGAAATAATATTAAATGAGCAATGGCTTAAAGTAGCAATTTGTTGTTAAACAAGCCTTTTATTAAAATAATATTCGTAGCATGGCGGTTGCAGTAACATCAAACAAGAAACAAGCGCTTGTTCAAAAAAACAAATAGATTATGATCATAAAAAAGAGAGCACTCAAAACCCTGATCCTGGCATTCATCGTACTCGCGGCGATGTCAGGTGGGACCAGTATCGCCGGGGAAACTCAGGTTTCGGCTACCTACCTCTATACCCTGTCGAACTCCATGGGCATCGTCCCCTTCTCCTGGGTAAAATTGAGTGTCGATACAGCGAACGATGAGGTCTATGTTGTTTCCTCGAAGAAAGTAAGTATCTTCAACGGGACCGGTATGGAGGTGTACGCCTTTAATGAATCGGGAGATCTCGGCCTGGTCAGCGATGTCGCCGTGCGAAGCAACGGGGATATCCTCGCTCTGAGTTCCCGGTCCGGTCGCGTGGAGCTCATTCGATGCAACTTCCGCGGAGAACCGATAGCGACGATCGAACTGAAGAACCTTCCCGCTGAATATGCCGACTTCAGCGCCAACCGGATTGTGATCCATGGGACATCCCTCTATCTCGCCAACACAAATAATATGAAGGTGATCGTGACGGACGATGCGGGCGTTTTCCAGAAGGGATATAATTTGGCCTGGATCATCGAGAAAGAGCTGAAGGAAGAGGGCGCAGATGAGAGGGAGCTGGAAAGAGAGAAGGAGGACAGCGGCATGACCGGTTTCAACGTGGACGCTGAAGGGAGCATGCTCTTCACCAGCTCCATCGTCGCCAGGGTCTACCGGGTATCCCTCGATGGAAAGATGCAGGCCTTCGGCAGGCGCGGGAGCTCGCCGGGGAAGTTCGGCGTACCGGGCGACGTCGTTGTTGATGCAACGGGCAAATACCTGCTCGTATCCGACATCCTCAGGTGCACTATCCTCGTCTTTGACAAGGACTTCCGGTTCCTGACGGAGTTCGGCATTCGCGGCTACCGGCCGCACAATATTGTCGGGCCCCTGTACATGGCTGTGGACGCCAAAAACAGGGTCCATGTGTCTCAACTCAGGAACAGAGGCGTAAATGTGTATCAGTTCTCCGAGTTATGATGTGTCTCCGGAGGAGAACAAGCGAAAGGAAGCGCGAGAAAAGGTAAGAACGACAGCGGCAGTAAGTAATGCAGGTTGCCCCCATTTGTTCCTTCCAGAGAGAGAAGTTCATCCCCTCCGTCAACCTATAAAGAGCTTTTCACCGCGGCATGTTTTATCGCAACTTCTTTAAAGTCCGATCCCAAGAAAAAGAGCAATTAAACCCCGGCTTGTTTTTCCTCCGTGATTTTTGCGCCTTCTGCAGCATGCTCCCGTTATTACTGATTGCATAAACAGTTACATGGTGGAATCACCATGCTGAATCGGTCTTATCGCTAAGCATAGATTCTATAACTACGTTTTTAAGTGCCAACATATTGTTAAATAATTGTTTTTTGAAAGCAATTAAGTGGCATGCCGGTTGCAATACATAAGAGCAAATACAGAAAAGTCACTTGTGCATCAAGAACCCGGTTATCAAAGAAAATAGGATTTAAATAAAAAGAAAAGGAGGTGTCGTAACAATCCAAGTAGTAGAAACAGCTGTAGCGAAGTCAGATGAGAACAAAATGCAACAAGAAGTGGAAAACAGGTTGTTTGGTACAGCTGATAAAGTAATCAGCACATGAAGTCCTCCGAAAAAGGTAAACCCATCGTAAGGTGGGGACACAAAGACACGGGTCCTGATAAGCAGGATGGCCGGTTTGCCGGAAGAAAAAATTAAAAATTTTTTGGAGGAATACACTAATGAAGATCAAATTTAGTATTATCATGGTCGCAGCAATCGCGATCATATGCGGACTCAGCGGAACAAGCTTCGCGTTCCATAGCGGCGGCGTCGCAGAGTGCGAAGGCTGCCATTCGATGCACAACAGCTTCGAGGGTACGACCAACGTCACCGGCCGCACCTTTGCACAGGGCACGGGCCCCTATCTCTTGAAGGCCAATGACCAGGGCGGCACCTGCCTCAACTGCCACAACGCGGCTGATACAGTAGCCACCAGCTACCACATCTCCACGAACGGCATCACCGCCTATGACAGCACCGTACCGGTCGAAATGACCCCGGGCGGCGACTTCGCCTGGCTCAAGAAGACCATGAGCTTCATTGTTCGCGGCAACACCAATACCCAGGTCGGCGATCACAAGGGCCACAGCATCGTAGCCGCTGACTATGGCTATGCTGCAGACCCCGACCTTACCGTAGCGCCGGGCGGCACTTATCCGGCCGGCAACCTGGCCTGCTCCTCCTGCCATGATCCTCATGGCCGCTATCGCCGCGACGCAACGGGCGCCTATGCCACCACGGGTCTCCCGATCTTCAACAGCGGCTCCTACACCAGCAGCAAAGACCCGATCGCGGGCGTTGCCGCAGTCGGCGCATACCGTATCCTCGGCGGCAATGGCTATCTGCCGAAGTCCCTTGCCCTCTCCGGGACACCGGCCTTCACGGTCGATCCGATGGATGTCGTTGTTGCCTCGACCTACAACCGTTCAGAAGCAACCAGCCAGACCGGTATCGCCTATGGTAAGAACGTAGCTGAGTGGTGCGCAAACTGCCACACCGGCATGCTCCAGGGCACCTATACCTCCGGCATGGCAGGCCTTCGTCACCCGGCCGGCAACGGCGCCAAGCTGACCGCGGACATCGTGGCCAACTACAACGCCTATGTCTCCTCGGGCATCATGACCAACACAGGGAATGCGTTCAGCACCCTGGCGCCGTTTGCAACAGACACCAATGATCGTACAGTCCTCAAGTCAGCGGCTACAAACACCACGACCAGAGTTGCAACCACGGGCGACAACGTAACCTGCCTCTCCTGTCACCGCGCACATGCGACGGCCTTCGAGAGCATGCTCCGTTTCGCCTACAGCAACGAGTTCATGACCGCAGCAGACTCCACCAACGCCGCGATCTACGACTCAGTCAACGGCAAGGGCACTGGCTACAGCGTAGCGCAGCAGACAAATGCATACTATGGCCGTCCGGCCACAGCATTCGGGCCGAACGCCCGCGTGTTCTGCAACAAGTGCCACGCGAAAGACTAATACGCAGTTAGTTTCAACATGATGGTGTGTTCTCAAAGAAGGGCTGGAGAAATCCAGCCCTTCTTCTTCTAAAAATTATCATATTCAGTACTGAGATGGTTGTCAGGAGGAGGGAAGAGTCGTAATTAACCTTTATTAGCTGTTCCGAGGCATAAGCAGGAGTCCAGACCCTCTCTTGTCTCTTGAGGCTTCCGGATTTTTAGCTGAAACCCACCCCGCACTGAGACAAACCGCATTGAGCGTTGAGAACGATAGGAGTGATCGATGGATAATGTCATGGAAGCTGTTCCCCGGATAAGTACCAAACCGATGAGGACACCTGCTGTTCGATCGATCACCACTATGGATATGGTTTTCACGTTATCAGCCCGATTGATCACGATCCCTGTTTAGCAGCGATAGAGTAAAATATTGTAATTTAGGGTATGTTTGTGATAATATATTCACCTATCGTTAAGTTATGAGAGATTGCTGACGGGATATCCAACCAGCTGCATATCAGTGTCTTTGAAATTATTATATGAAAATTCTCAAGATTATCTTGGCGAGTTTGCTGCCTATGGCCTTTGTTATCGCAATGGAAGGCGGCTCAGCCGCTTTTCACGCGGGAGGCGTCGGTCCGTGCGAAGGTTGTCACAGTATGCATAACTCCGTCGACGGCATGCAGATCAATCCGCTTGCGCCCGCCTATCTCCTGAGACAGCAGGACCCCAGCTCCACCTGCCTGTCCTGCCACGAGCACGCGGGAGATCCCGGCCCCACGACGTACCATGTCAGCACGCCGGTCAATGAACTCCTGCCGGGCATACCCCCGAAGCAGCTCACTCCGGCTGGAGATTTCGGATGGCTTAATAAGACATTCTCGTGGGTTTCAAACCCAACTTCAGCCACGGCCTATAGCTATGGAGAGCGGCACGGGCACAATATCGTGGCAGCTGATTATATGTACGATGCCGACAGCACAAATACCACTGCCCCGGGCGGCACCTATCCCGCGAATAGCCTTGGCTGCATCAGCTGCCATGATCCCCATGGAAAATACCGGCGGAATCTGGACGGCTCAATAACGACGACAGGGCGTCCTATCGCCGATTCAGGCTCCTTCGCTTCCAGCCGCGATCCCGACAGCGGCATGTCAGTCGGTGTTTACCGGATGCTGGGCGGACAGAACTATCGGCCCAAGTCACTGATCGGCGGTCTGGCCTTTGTGAACGACCCGCCCGCCGCCGTGGCGCCGGACCAGCCCAACCGGTCGGAGGCAGCAACGCAGACCCGCGTTGCTTATGGGGCCGGGATGTCGGAGTGGTGCATAAACTGCCACCCCAACATGCAAGGCGGAGGAATGACGGGCCACCACATCGCGGGCTCCACGGCAAAGCTCGGCGCCGTGAAGGCGGACAACTACGCCAAATATGTCAAGACCGGCGATCTCTCGGGATCGTGGGCAACTTCCTATCTTTCGCTCGTTCCCTTCGAAGAGGGAACAACGGACTATTCAACCCTCAAGGCCCATGCAAAGACCGATGATTCGGTGCTCGTCGGTCCCAACGGAACGACCTCCCAGGTGATGTGTCTTACCTGCCACCGGGCGCACGCATCAGGGTGGGACCACATGACGAAGTGGAACACCGGGACCGACTACATCGTTTATAACGGATATTATTCTCAGGAGGGACAAGCGTATCAGCCCTACGGGCAGGGACGAACGGAAGCCGAAGCAACGCGGCCGTATTATGACAAACCCGCGGGAAAATTCGCCCTGAACCAGGACGCCCTCTGCAATAAATGCCATAACGGAAACTACAGGGGCATGTGATCATGGTTTATTGTTTTTTCGATGTGCTCTTTAAACATGTTTCCGCGAAGACGCGGGCCAGGACGCAAGGAAAATCTTTATAGTTAGCGCCTCTTGCACAAGTCCCCTTTCGTGTCACTCCGAACAAAGTGAGGAATCTTTAACTGTAATAGAAACAAAGATTTCTCCCGTTGGTCGAAATGACAGATTGATGTTGTTTAGACTTTTGCAAGATCCTCGTTATTCCTAAGTTTTTTTTTAAAACCTTTGCGACCTGAGCCTGTCCTCGAATGATTCCATCGGGGACGCCTTGGCCGTTCAACGAATTTTGTTCCGGCACATTCAGATTAGGGGAAAGCAATAGTGAAAGCGCTCATAATCATCGTGTTTGCTTCTCTGCTGACATCAGGCTGCGCTGCGCTTCCGTCAACGGTAAAGCCATTGCTCGAGGATGAGGGCGAAGTTTCCGTATACCTTGAGCCTCTTCCCCAGGCGGCGGCGAATTTGAAGTTCACGATCGACCGTCTCTCCCTCGTGGCCGGCGACGGCACGGAATTTCCCCTCCTCCTTGCCATGTCCGATATCCAGGGCAACGACGTGCGAAGACAACGGTTTCTTGCCGCGGGCCGCGTGCCTCCGGGGCAGTATAGCGGACTATCGTACGGGGTCGTAAAAGCCGCGCTCCGGGGTGAGGAAGGAGAGGCGGCCCTTCTCGTACCCGAAGCGCCGGTGAGGATCCCCCTCTCCTTTGAAATCGGCCGCAAGAAGGTTGTTGTCCTGTCTCTGTCGTTCCGGTACGAGGGGTCCGTCCAAAAGGGATTCAGCTTCACTCCGCAGTTCTCCCTCTTCATCCCCGGCATGCCGGTGAGCGGCCTGGCGGGGTTCACTGTTAACGGGGGCGACAACACCGTCACCGTCTTCGACAAAAAGGCAGGACAGGTCGCGGCGATCATCGCCACGGGCAGGGTGCCCGAGGCCATTGCCCTGGACCAGAAGGGCCGGCTGGCATATCTCTCCCTCGGGGAGGATGACGCCATCGAGGTGATCGATATCACGGATGGAACGTTCATCAACAGAGTGAACCTGAGGACCGGCGACGGGCCCCGCGAGCTGGCGCTGACTCCCGACGGAAAGCGCCTGCTGAGCCTGAACGCCCGCTCCCGCACTGTCAGCATCATCGATCCTGCCTCGGCGATCGAACTCAACAGGGTCCCGGTGGGAGAGGGGCCCCGCCGGCTCCTGGTCAGCCGGACCGGGGAGCGGTGCTACGTGTTCAACAGCCGTTCAGATACCATTTCGGTCATCGACATCGCCAACAGCGCCATCGTCGCGACGATCTCCACGGAGCCCGGCCCCTTGATGGGCCAGTTCAACCGCAAAGGCGACCGGCTCTACGTGGTCTATGAGGGGAGCCCCTATCTCTCGGTCATCGATCCCTCCTCTCTTTCTGTTGTCAAAAGGGTGTTTGTCGGCCATGGGATCAGCGTTATCAAGACCGATACCCTTACCGATCTTCTGTACGTCTACCGGGGCGGGGACTCGCGGATTGAGGTGTATGAGCCCTTCTCCCTCATCCCGATCGATTACATCCCGGCCGTGAGCGACATCGCGGACATGACCATCGACAGCGAAACGAACAATCTCTTCGTTGTCAGCGTTGAAAAGAACACACTTCTGTCCATCAGCCTGATGAGTAAAAAGATCGTTGCGGAAATCGATACCGGCGGGCGCCCGGCGTGGGTGGCGGTCATGGGGCAGCGATAGACCATGGGCCGGAACAATGAACATTATTTTATTGTATTCATGCTGTTCAACCTGCTTCTCCTGCAGGGGACGGCATATGCGGACGTCTTCACGGGGTCCGCGGAATTGTTCGAACAGATCGGCAGGACAAACAATGTTACGTCCGAGGGGCTGACGTCGGTCACCAAATCGACCTATTTTTTACAGCGGTATAAACTTGACTACCATAATTCGATCTATCCGCAGGTCTTTCTGCGGGCTGGAGTGCGTCTGGAAAAGCAGGCCGTAAACAGTGACCTGGACGGCTTCACGAGCAGGCAGCATTCCACTGTCTTGATGCCCTCGGCCGGCATCACGCTCGCAAATCCCTTTGTCGTTTTCGGGGCCGGCTACGACGAGCGGGATGAAAAGGTGGAGTCAGGGGGAAGTTCATTCAGGACCTTCCGTGAGACGAACAGCGCCTTCCTGGGGCTCAGGCCTGAGGGACTTCCCACGGTGGACCTCATCTACAGCGGACAGAAGCGGTATGACGCGGACCGCGCATCGATCGACCAGGAGAATCGGCTGTTTTCCCTGAATACGATGTACCGGCCGGTCAGAAGTGTACAGCTCTCTTACAATACCTCCTACGAGGACAACGAACAACATATAGCGCGGATCGAAACGCGCGTGCTGAGCCAAAGCGCGCGAGCAGGTTATGCAGACCGGTTTTTCAAGGATAGAATGTCTTTCGCAACCAATTACAATCTTACCCGTCAGGATGTGCAGTATACCAGGGCCGGCACGGGGGCGGTGGTCCAGACGCAGATCTTCCCCCTGGCCGGGCTCTCAGCCATTAATGACCAGCCGAACATCGGCGTCCTGAACTCAACTCCTGCGCTGATCGACGGCAATTTCACCGCAAGCAGCGGTATGAACATAGGACAGACCCCCTCCCTGGGGGGCGATATCAAAAAAAGGAACGCGGGACTGGACTTCGGGCTCCCTCTCGCAGTCAGCACCCTGTTCGTCTGGGTTGACCGGCAGGTTCCGGCCGATGCGGCCAATTCCTTTGTCTGGGAAATCTATGTCAGCCAGGACAACCAGACTTGGAGCCTCCATCAGACGGTCTTTCCCGCGGATTTCGGCGCGTTCGACAACCGGTTCGAGCTCTCCTTCGCCGGCGTAAGCACCCGGTACATCATGGCAGTGACGAGGCCGCTGTCCGTGGCAGTCGTCCCGCCGCCGGGCGTGGATGTAAGCAATATTTTCATCACCGAGCTCCAGGCCTTCAATGACCAGGCCGTCTCGCTGACCGCCGGGACCGCGAACAAAACAGCGCTGAACTCAGCGTCCCTGGACGTGAACACGAAAGTGAATATCATCAGGAGCGACCGGTATGCGCTCTTGTACGACCTCTATTATGTGGAGAGGACTGCTGATCAGACAGGACAGCCTTTGCGCCGCGCGAGCACGCTCACCAATGCCCTTATTGCGAACGAGAAGTTCAACAGGGTGCTTACCGGCAACGCCAGGATCATGCGCCAGGACGATAATGCTGTGGGCGAGGGTTCGTCGACCACCTATGATTACGCAGCCTCCCTTACAGCCTCGTGGGCGTCCCTCCCGAAGCTGAGCCACATTGCCGTGCTGTCCGGAAAACGGGAGGATTTTGTTGACAAACATATTGTGAAGGACTCGGGAAGCCTGTCGCTGACCAACACCGCCGAGGTCTATCCGGGAATCAACGCCTATCTGGGCGGCATAGAGACCCTTGTTTCATCGAAGTCGGATGAGGCGATCGTACACACTGAGAGCTCCCTGGTTTCATTCGGCACCAACATGGTTCCCCACAGGACAATGACCGTAAATTTAAATTATGACTGGTCGGAAGCGGTACAGTGGGGAAGCGACGCAAGCCTTGTGCCTGCCGGCGTCGCGGTATCGAGAAGACAGAGCATGCTCGCAAGCCTCGCCTATAACCCGCTCGGCAGCCTCTATCTTTTCAGTTCGATCCAGAGAATTGAGGAGAAGGGCAAGGAAGGAATCACCTCCACCGTCTTCAGCGGATCGTGGTCGGCCCAGCGCACCGGAGGCGCTCTCGAACTGCGGTTCAATTACGCCGATTATGTCGAGTCCGAGGCGAGGACGAGGACGCGCAATTACGGTCCGTCGGCACGATGGAAGATAAACGCGAGTGCCTTTCTCGAAGTCGCATACACAATCGCGACCATTGATTCTCCGCTGAATACTCAGGAATCGACTGCCCTGAACGCCAATTTTAAAATGACCTTTTGAGGATGCCTGCGCGAAAAAACGGATCTCATAGGCGAACATTGGAGAAAAAAATGAAGAACTACAAAAATGGCGGGAACCTTCTTTGCGTGACCGTACTGCTGGCTGTTATCATCACCGCGGCCGGCTGCAAATCCCAGTCTCTGGAGGTGTATCGGGACCAGAAAATGGACATAGGATCGATCTATACCGTTGCCGTCATGCCTTTGGTGAACCTGTCGAGGGACCAGATGGCGGCGGAACGGGTGCGGGATGTGTTAATAACCATGCTCCTTGCCGACGGTCGCGTGTACGTGATCCCGACCGGAGAGGTCGCCCGGCAGGTCTCCATGGTCGGGATCTTGAATCCCTCCCTGCCCACGAACGAAGAGGTCATAAAGCTCGGAAAGGCGCTGAAGGTCCAGGGGATTCTAACCGGAATGATTAAGGAATATGGTGACGTGAGAGCGGGCTCAGCTACCGCGAATGTCATATCGATAAGCATGCTGCTGACGGAAGTCGATACCGGGAAGGTCGTCAGCTCCGTGTCATCCACGAAAGGCGGCATCGGTTTTTTTGAACGCCTTTTCGGCGGAGGCGGCGAACCGATGAACGTTGTTACGACAAAGGCAATTAAGGATGTCATCAATAAACTTCTTCAATAAAGAGCGGTTGCTCGTCGTTGCCTGCGCCCTCTGCCTCGTCGGGCATGCGGCCTCCCTGCAACCCGCTTACGCGGTCGAGACCCTGCGCAAGGCCCCGGCGAAAGTCACCCTGAGTCCTCTCGCTAAGATCCACGAGGGAAGCGCCAGGGCAGGCATGACCATTGCCAGGGCCCCTCAGGCGATAACGTTTGACCCGCTTGAGACACGGCCCTACAGCAAGACGCCGTTCTTTCTTGCCGCCACGGTTTCCAGCGGCCTCCGCGTCACCTACACAAGCTCCAATGCCGCTGTCGCAACCGTCAGAGGCAACAAGGTGACGATCACGGGCGTCGGAACGACAGAGATCACTGCCTATCAGCGCGGAAACAGGAACTACCATGCGGCGGAGCCGGTAACGCGGGCTCTGACGGTGAACAAGGCCAAAGCCAAAGTCACCCTGAGCCGTCTCGCTCGAACCTACGACGGCGCGCCGAAATCCGTCAAGGCCTCGACGAACCCGAAAGGCCTGGTCGTGGGCATCGCCTACGACGGGAATGCCTCGGCGCCCGTCAATGCCGGACGATACACGGTGACAGCCACGGTCCGGGACGCCAACTACGAGGGAAGCGCCGAGGCCGGCATGATCATAGCGAAGGCGCCTCAGAAGATCGCCTTCAATGCCCCGACCGCGCGGACATACGGCGATGCGCCGTTCGATCTGGTTTCCACCTCGTCCAGCGGCCTCACGACAACCTACGCAAGCTCCAATCCCGCTGTCTCGGTCATCAGCGGCAATAAGGTGACGATCACGGGCGCGGGATCGACCGTGATCACCGCTTTTCAGGGGGGGGACGGCAACTACCTTCCTGCGAAACCAATGCAGCGGATACTGACCATTGCGAAGGCGGAACAGACAATTGCGTTCGATGCCCCAACCACCGTGACCTACGGCGTCCTTGATTTTTCTCCCAAGGCATTGGCGAGTTCGGGCCTTCCCGTGGTCTACGAAAGCTCGGACCCCTCGGTGGCCGTTGTCGTCGGAAACCAGGTCCATATCATCCGCGCCGGCGCATCGACGCTCATTGCGTCGCAGCCGGGAGACGACAACTATCTCGCGGCAAAGCCGGTAACGCAGGCGCTGACGGTGAACAAGGCCAAAGCCGAAGTCTCCCTCATCGGTCTCGATCAGACCTATGACGGCGCACAGAAGCAGGCCGGGGCCAGGACCGAGCCTGAAGGCCTGAGCGTCACCCTGACCTACGACAAGAAGGCAACGGCGCCCGCGAAGGCGGGCAGCTACGCGGTCATCGGCACGGTTCGGGACACCAACTACGAGGGAAGCGCCACGGCAACGCTGAACATTGCGAAGGCTCCCCAGACGATAGCGTTCGATGCCCCGGTCACCGTGACCTACGGTGTCGTTGATTTTTCTCCCAAGGCATTGGCGAGTTCGGGCCTTCCCGTGTTCTACGAAAGCTCGGACCCCTCGGTTGCCGTTGTCATCGGAAACCAGGTCCATATCGTCGGCGCAGGCGCATCGACGCTCACTACATCGCAGCCGGGAGACGACAACTATCTCGCGGCAAAACCGGTAACGCAGGCGCTGACGGTGAACAAGGCCAAAGCCGAAGTCTCCCTCATCGGTCTCGATCAGACCTATGACGGCGCTCAGAAGCAGGCCGGGGCCAGGACCAAGCCTGAAGGTCTGAGCGTTACCCTGACCTACGACAACAAGGCAACGGCGCCCGCGAAGGCGGGCAGCTACACGGTCATCGGCACGGTACAAGACGCCAACTACGAGGGTAGCGCCACGGCAACGCTGAACATTGCGAAGGCGGGTCAGACGATAGCGTTCGATGCTCTCACAACACGCACCTACGGCGACGGGACGTTCGTCCTTGCCTCCACGGTGTCGAGCGGCCTTACCGCGAGCTACGGGAGCTCCAATCCGTCTGTCGCGATTATCAGCGGCAACCAGGTGAGAATTGCGGGGGCTGGAACTGCCGAGATCACTGCCTATCAGGATGGAGATGGCAACTACCTTGCCGCAAAACCGGTGATGCAGGCGCTGACGGTGCATAAGGCCAAAGCCGAAGTCTCCCTCATTGGTCTCGATCAGACCTATGACGCCACACAGAAGCAAGTCGGGGCCAGGACGGACCCAAAAAACCTGAACGTTGTGTTCCTCTACGACAATAATGCAACGGCGCCCGCGAAGGCGGGCAGCTACGCGGTCGTCGGCACGGTACAAGACGCCAACTACGAGGGCAGCGCCTTCGCAACGCTGACCATTGCGAAGGCCGGCCAGAAGATCGCCTTCGATGCCCCGCTCACCGTTACCTACGGCGACGCCGACTTTTCTCCCGGGGCAAGGGCGAGTTCGGGACTTCCCGTGTTCTACGAAAGTTCGGACCCGTCAGTGGCCATTGTCGTCGAAAACCATGTCCATATCATCAGCGCGGGCTCATCGGAACTCATTGCGTCGCAGCCGGGAGACGACAACCACCTTGCGGCGGCGCCGAAAAAGCGGAAGCTGGCGGTGAAGCGGGCCGCTCAAACGATAACGTTTCCCGCCCTTGAGGCAAGGCCTTACAATAAGGTCCCGTTCTCTCTTGAAGCCGCGGCGTCCAGCGGCCTGACCGTTGCTTGTGAAAGTTCGAATGACGATGTCGCAACGGTGAACGGCAACCAGGTGACGATCAGGGGTGTTGGTACAACGACGATAACGGTGTTTCAGTCAGGGGACGGCAATTATCTGGCAGCAGCCCCGGTGAAGCAGGTCTTGACGGTGCGGAAGGCCCCCGCAAACGTAACGCTGGGCGCTCTGAAGCACATCTATGACGGGAAGCCGAAATCAGCGGCGAGCGAGACCAGACCGGCCAGACTTTCCGTGACGTTCACCTACGATGGAAGTGATAAACCGCCGGTCAATGCCGGAAGCTACTCGGTCGCAGCCACTGTCCGGGAAGACAACTACGAGGGGACCGCCACCGGGACGATGACCATCGCGAAGGCCGCCCAGAGGATCACGTTCGATCCCCTGATCACGATGACCTACGGCGACAGGCCGTTCTATCTTTTTTCCGAGGTGTCCAGCGGTCTCATCCCCGCTTATGAAAGCTCGGGTCCCGCTGTTGCGATCGTGACCGGCTCACGCGTGACGATCGTGGGAGCCGGGACCGCGACCATCACGGCTTCCCAGGCCGGGGACAACAACCACCTTGAAGCGGAACCGGTGGGGCGGACATTCATCGTGAAAAAGGCCCCTCCGCTGATCACGCTGAACGGTCTGGAGCACAGGTATGATGGAACGCCAAAACCGGCTGCAAGCATGACCTCACCCGCCGGCCTCAGCGTGCACATCACCTACGATGGAAATCCGGTTGCCCCCGTCAAGGCGGGACAATACGAAGTGATTGCCGCGGTCCAGAACCCCAACTATGAGGGAAGTGCGTCAGGCACAATGTCCATAGCCAAGGCGTCCCAAAAGATAAAATTACCTGTCCTTGGGGTCAAAACCCTGGGGACCGGACCCTTCGAGCTCCCCGCCGTGCTGCCCAGCGGCCTTGCTGTTGACTACGAAAGCTCCGATCCGACCATTGCGACCGTCAGCGGCAACCAGTTGACGGTCAGGGCCGTCGGGACCGCGACGATCACCGCATTTCAGGAGGGGGACGGCAACCACCTGCCGGTAGAGCCGGTGATGCGGCCGCTGATCGTGCTCGCTCAAAAGCTCCGTATCGTCGTATTTCCCGTGAAAAATCTGAGCGGGAGACCTGCGCCCCTGAAGGAGATCCGTCAATCGCTCATTGAGGCGCTGGCCCGCCGGGGAGACGTCGTACTCGACGACGAAGCGATGCTGCAGTTCATGACGCGTCACCGCATACGGTATACCGGCGGCGTCGATATCCTCACGGCCAGGGCGTGGAGGGAAGAGACGGGAACGGAGGCAGTACTCATCGCCTCGGTGGACCAGTATAAAGATTCCGAGGTGCCGAAGATCTCGCTTACCTGCCGTCTCGTTTCTACCGGGGAGATGCCGCGCATCCTGTGGATGGAGAGCATCGGATTGTCCGGCGACGATTCACCCGGTCTGTTCGGAAGCGGGTTGATAGGGCAAATCGGGCCCCTCCAGAACAAGGCCATCAAGCAACTCATGGACTCCCTGTCCGCATTCTACGCGGATAGAATATCCCCCCCGGCGGAAAAGGGCTGGGTCATGGAGGTATTCAAACCAAAGAAGTCCTCTGAAACGCCGTTTATCGATCCCGACCGGACCTACAAGGTCGCTATCATGCCGTTCTACAACAGTACCAAGAACTCGAATGCCGGCGAGATCCTTGCGCTGCGGTTCATGAGCCAGCTGGTCAAGAACGGGGCCTTTGATGTCCTTGAACCCGGCGTGGTCCGGCAGAAGTTCCTGGACTACAGAATCATCATGAATGACGGCATTGCCAGGGCCGATGCGGAAAGTTTTTTTATCAACCAGAAAATGGACCTGATTCTTATGGGCAAGATCATCGACTACCAGGAAGGCAATCCAGATATGGAGTTCGAAGTGCAGGTCTATAACAGAAAAAGCAAGTCAATGGCCTGGTCGTCGTGGAGCTACAATCGCGGCAACGATGCCATGCTCGTGTTCGACTGGAACCGGGTGAGCAACGTCGCAGAACTGGCATCGCAGATGGTAAAGACCATTATCCGGGACATGATGACGGAATGACGCATGGATCGATACCCCTGAACGATGAGGGGCACGTGCAAGGTGTGGTGTTTTTGAGCAGAGTGTGGTAATATTCTCCCTTCCCATGAGGCGAAGGCAGGCATCGCTGAGGGCAAAGGCATTGTCCGGAACATAATGAATGACGGAATGACGCATTAATCAGGAGGTAAGGAATACATGAAAGCAAGGTACGGAGTACTGGGTTTATTCTTATTGTTGGGTATGGTTGCGGGGAGCACGGCATCGGCCCTTGAGGGATCGAAGCCGGCGGTTGCCAGTCTCGGCACCGGCACGACCGCACCGGAGGGGCCCCAGGTCTTGGTGAGGGCGCCGCTTTTCTCGCCCCTCTTCGAACGGATACCCCTCGCCGCGGTCAACGGCGATCAGATCACCATGGGTGACGTCGCGAATGCGCTGGTCGCCTCCCATGAAGAACAGGACCCTGCGAAGAAGCAGGGCGGAGGAAAGCTAGATTATGGGAAGGTCCTGGACCGGCTCATCAACGTGAGGCTCATCGTACAGGAATCGACCGCGATCGGATTTGACGAGCTGCCCGAATTCAAAGCCTCCGTGGAGGACTATTCGACGCAGGCCCTCGCAAGGCTCCTGATGCAGGATGCCACGAAGGACGTGAAAGCGGACCCTGCCGAGGTGGAGAAGCGCTATAAAGCCGCCATGGTAGAATGGAAGATAAAATCGATTTTTTTTGAGAACGAGGACGACGCCAAGAGCATGGCAGATGGGCTGAAGGCGGGAAAGAGCTACGAGGAAATGGCGGAAAAGGCCATTGCCGATGGAAAAACGAAAGGGGTCCAGGAGGGAAGTTTCGTGAAACCCAAGGATCTGGCCCCTCACATCATGGCGGCGGTTGCCGCGATGGAGACCGGATCTGTCAGTCCCATCATCAAAGCGCAGGGCGATAAAACCAGCGGATTCACGGTCCTCAAGCTCGTGGAGAAGCGATATCCCGAGAACGCCGAGACAAGAGATCAGGTGGAGTGGTCGGTTCTGGCCGAGCAAAGGACCCGGGCGTGGGAGGAGTTCAAGACATCACTCGTAACGAAATACGTGAAGATCAATAAAAGGACCCTCGACAAGCTGGACTACGACGGGTCCATCGATAAGTTCCCGCGGCTGCTGGAGGACGAGAGGGTGGTCGCCGAGTTCAAGGGGGGAAAGCCGATCACCGTCGGCGAGCTTACGCAGGCGCTTCAACAGAAATTCTGGCACGGAGTGGAGGAGGCCGCCAAGTCAAAAAAAATCAACAAGATGAAACAGTACACCCTGTCCGAGCTCATCGGGCTGCGCGTAATAGCAAAAGAAACGTCGGAGCGGGACCTCGCTAGGAGAGAGGAATACCTGAAGGAGTTCAAGCAGTATAAGGACTCAACCCTCTTCGGGCTGTTCGTCGAACGGGTGGTCCTCCCCGACATTAAGGTGACGGAGCCTGACCTGCAGGCGTATTATGAGAAACATAGGCTGGAATTTCAGTACCCGGAGATGGTGAAGATGTCCAGCATCGCCTTCGGGAGCAAGCGCGCTGCCGAGGCCGTCCGCGCGAAGCTGGCAAAGGGCACGGACCTCGCCTGGGCGAGGAGCAACGCGGAGGGAGTCGCGGGCAAGAGCGAGGACGACCCCCTCTCCTCCCTGAACGGAAGCATCCTGTCCGTGAGAAGCCTGCCCCCCGGCATGGCCAAGGCCGTCTCAGGGAGCCACGCGGGAGAGTACCTGCTCTATGAAGGGTCCGAGGACCGGTTCTACGTTCTGTCCATCGAGGCGATCATACCCGCGAGGCAGCAGCCTTATGATGAGGTCAAGGAGGAGTTTCGGGAGAAGGTCTTTCAGGAAAAGTTCATCCAGGCGATGGATGACTGGTTTTCCAAGCTTAGATCGGCCAGCAAGGTAACGGTCTATCTTTCGGAAACAGGGAAATAACATCTTGAACACTATGATCAGGAGATAACGATGCAAAACGTTTCGATAAAACAGCGCGTCTTTGCCCTTGGAGCGGTCTTTTTTCTGTGCGTTTTCCTGCATGCCGCGATCGGGACGGCGGCGCAGCAATCCGCCCGCAAGGATTGTCTGGACTGCCACACCAAGTTCTCGGAAAAGTATCTCGGGATGAAAAATGTTCATGCTGTCGTGAAGGAGAAACATTGCGAGGGCTGCCATCTCCGCCACGGCCTCGTGGCCAGACTGATCCTCAAGCAGGTCGGGAACGAGCTCTGCCAGTCCTGTCACACGAAGGACAAGATGGGCATGAAGCCGATCGTGCATACGGCCCTGAAGGGGGGGAAATGCACGGACTGCCACAACCCGCACGCCTCCCCGATGGACCATCTGTTGAAGGTGGAGGGAAAGGATCTGTGCTATCAATGTCACAAAAAAGAGGACTATGAAAAGAAAACAGTGCACGCGGTCCTGAATACAAAGGGCTGCGCCGCCTGTCACTCTTCCCACAGCGCTGACGAGAAGAACCTCCTCGTCAAGCCGGAGACGCCCCTCTGCCTGTCCTGCCACGACAGCGGCAATTCCGCGTTCAGGAAGGCCCATGGTACGTATCCCGTGCAGACGAAAACCTGCACAACCTGCCATAATCCCCACTCCTCGGACCAGCCGAAGCTCCTGAAGACGAGCGCGCACAACCCCGTCGTCACCGCGAGCTGCGACATGTGCCATAACGCGCCGAATACCGACAAGGCCTTCGGCGTGAAGGAAGGCGCCATCGGCGCTCTCTGCGGCCAGTGTCATATGTCCGACGACCTGAAGGCAGGCGGCACGGTGGAGCACATGCCCTTTAAGGACGGGATGTGCGACCAATGTCATAATCCCCACGCCTCGGAGAACCCCAAGCTTCTGAATAAAAGCGTCAACAAGCTCTGTTTCGACTGTCATGCGGACAAAGGGGCACGGGTTGCCTTCCCCCATGCGGCTGTCGAACAAGGGTGCCTGTCCTGTCATCTGCCCCATGCCGCAAAGAACGAGCGGTTGCTGAGGGCAAAGACGAGCGACATCTGCTTCACCTGTCACGAGAAAGTGAAGGAGGCGCAGAAAGCCAAGCACGTCCATTCGCCCTTCGCCGAGGCCATGTGCACCACATGCCATAATCCGCACGGTTCGAACTTCCCGCTCATGTCCAGCAACGGCATGGACAAGACCTGCTACTCGTGCCACAACGACGCGGAGACGGGATTTGCGAAAAAAACCGTCCATGCGCCTGTGCGGGAAGGACGGTGCCAGTCGTGCCATGACGGCCACGGCTCATCAGAGGGGAAGATGCTCATAGCCCCTGCGGGGCCGAAACTCTGCGGACAGTGCCACGGCGACCTTATGAAAGAGTCAAAGGACAATATCGTCCATCAACCCTTCGGGAAAGGCCTTTGCCTGGATTGCCACTCCCCCCATGCCAGCGACAACGCGGGTATGATCGTCAAGGACCAGGGGTCCCTCTGTCTTACCTGCCACGCGGCAATGGGGAAGCAGATCAAGTCGTCCGCGGATGTGCATAAACCCATTGAGACCGGCATGTGTACGAAGTGTCACAGCCCCCACCAGGCGAAGCTTGCCAAACTGTTGTTGGCGCAGTCGCCTGATATCTGCCTCGCCTGCCACAAGGACCTGAAGGAGCGGATAGAGAAGGAGAACAAGCACCAGCCCGCAGCGGGCGACTGCCTGACCTGCCACCTGCCGCACCTGTCGTCGCAGCGGAGGCTGCTCTCCGACGCGGTGCCGTCGCTCTGCCTCCAATGCCACGAAGCAACGGCAGCTTCATTCAGGAAGGCCCACATCAATATTGACGCCGCCGTTATGGAGTGCACAAGCTGCCATGACCCCCATGCGTCAAAGGACCCGAAGTTATTCAAGAAACATGTGCATGCCCCCTTTGCGGGCAGATCATGCGATGAATGTCACATCGTAAAAACACAATAGAGGAGCACGTATGAAACTTCGAACCAGTATCGTCATAGTGGCCCTGTCGGTAATATGCGCCGGTCCCGCGCCCCAGGCTTATGCGGCGAAGACGGCAAAACCGGTGAAGGCCGCGGAGGCAAAGAAAGCAGGCACTGAAACCATCGAGAGCAAATTCAACCTGAAGCCGGGCGCCGCTCAAAAGGTCTGCCTGACGTGCCACCCCCAATTCGAGGACCTGCTGAAAAAGCCCTCGGTCCATACCCCCCTGAAGAGCCCGGGCTGTATCGCCTGTCACAGCCCCCACGCGTCAAATTTTCCGAAGCAGCTTTCGGCGGAAGTGGGCACGATCTGCCTGACGTGCCATGCCGGCATCATGCCGAAGGGCGCGCGCAGCACCCACAAGGTCGCTCTTGAAGGCAAGTGCGTTTCGTGCCACGATCCGCACGCTTCGGACAACAAGAACAACCTGCGCAAGGCGGGAAACGAACTGTGTTTCGATTGCCACAAGGACAAGGGCGAAGAGATCAAGCAGCTGAAGTTCAAACACTCTCCGGTGGAGAAAGGGTGCATAAACTGCCATAATCCGCACGCTGCAACGAAGGCGGCTTCCCTCCTGAAAAGCGAGGTCCCGGAACTGTGCAAAGAGTGCCATGATACAAAGAAGCCCCTCTTCGTCAAGCAGCACATGAATTATCCCGTGGCGAACACACGGTGCACCATATGCCACAGCGCGCACGGCTCGAACCGTGCCGGGCTCATCTATGACACGGCCCACAAGCCCTTCGCGAGCAAGAGCTGCAACCTGTGCCATGAAGGCCCGACAGCTCCGAACCCGATCGCGTTGAAGAAAACGGGTTTTGAATTATGCAGGGGGTGCCACAACAATTCGATCAACGACATGTTATCCAAGAACCGCCTCCATTGGCCGGTGCTGGGAAAGGACGGCTGTCTTAATTGTCATAATCCGCACGCGTCGCCGCAGGCGGGCCTCCTGAGAAAGGCGCCGGTCCAGCTGTGCGGCGGCTGCCATGCGGACACGATCCGACGCCAGGAGCTGTCGGTGACGAAGCATAAGCCGATAAAGGACGGGCAGTGCATGTCGTGCCATGTCCCCCATGCCTCCGACAACACCTATTTGTTCATCCAGGCATCGCCGGTGGATTTGTGCGGGACCTGCCACGACTATATGAAACATTCGACCCATCCGGTCGGTGAAAAGGTGATCGACAAGAGAAACAAGAACCTGACCGTGCAATGCCTGAGCTGTCATCGGGCGCACGGCACGGAATTCAAAAAAATGCTGCCCTTCGGGACCGTAGCTGAACTTTGCACGCAATGCCATACTGAATATAAGAGGTGAAACCATGCGAGGAAACCCTGTGATGCGATACGCTGCATTGATGATTCTGCTCCTGCTGCCCATGCACGCCTTCGGGGAGGAACAGCAGATACGATTTAAACATGACCGTTCACTCTATGCCGACGACAAGGGAGGCGGTTTGAACCAGCCGGAGGGCGTCGCCTGCAGCAAAAATCGACTGGTGGTCGCGGATAGCGGAAACGGCAGGCTCGTCCTCTACTCGATCGTCGACGGCGAACCCCGGGGAGGAACGGAGATCCGTCTTCCCCAGGTGGTCTATCCCGCGCGCGTTGCGATGAACACGAAAGGAGACCTGTATGTGCTCGACGCGCGGCAGCGAAAGATCGCGCGTCTCACCGCGGAAGGGGTCTTTCAGCACTACGTTGACCTGGCGAGCGGACCGACCGTGGCCATGGTTGTTCCCGCCGGCTTAAGCCTTGACGGCAATGACAATCTCTATGTGCTCGACATCGGCGGTGGAAGGATCATGGTCTTCGGGGACGATGGAAAGTTTCAGCGGCAGATCTCCCTTCCGAAGGAGTATGGTTTCATCACCGACCTCGCCGTGGACGCGAAGGGGACGATTTTCCTGATCGACAGCGTCAGCGCCATTGTATATTCAAATGCCAAAGCCCCGGCGGTTTTCGCGCCGATCACCGCAACATTGAAAGACGACTTGAAATTCGCCTCGAACATTGTAGTAGATAACAAGGGACTCCTGTTCATCAGCGATCAAAACGGCGGCGGCGTCCTCGCGGTGAACCAGGACGGAACAAGCCGGAGGCTTTTCAGTTTGGGATGGAAGGAAGGAATGCTCCGGTATCCCTCGCAGCTCTGCATCAATCCGGACGGCGATCTGTATGTCGCGGACAGGGCAAACAGCCGGATCCAGCAGTTTACACCGCTAAAATAGATCGCTGTTGTTCCGGCAGAAACTTAGTTTCGCAGTATCTAGATCACGCCCATGCCATGCAGGCCTCACTGAAACCACGGTCAGTGAGGCCTTTACTATGCAGGGACATCGTTCACGAATGCCATGCGGGATTGTTCCTCCTGTGAAAATAATTATACATTATCAATGTCCGGCGACAGCAAGCCGGAGTTGTATTTCAACGTTGACCGTTCAGCTCATAAAGGTGCGAATCCATGATACGTCTGTTTCGCAAAACCCACATTATACCTGCGCTGATCTTCCTCGTCGGGTTCCTGGCGTACGCGAACACGTTCACGGTCCCCTTTCAGTTCGATGACGACGCCTATATCGTCAACAACCCGATCATCAGGACATTCCACTATTTTTTTGCCCCATCGGAAGTAACCGGCCTTACGGAGCGCACCCCGACGGCCGTCCCCCCCGCATTACGCTATGCCTTCATGACCCGCATGCTGGGGTATTTCACGTTTGCCGTCAACTATCACCTGCACGGCCTGGACGTGATCGGCTATCACGCGGTGAATCTGGCGATCCACCTTCTGAACGGTATGTTCGTCTTCCTGATTCTCAGGACCACCCTGAAAAGAGTCCGCTTCACGGATGCAGCCGCCGAGAGGATTAAGCACGAAGATTTCTTCGCGGGCAGCATCGCGCTGCTCTTCGTGAGCCACCCGATCCAGACCCAGGCCGTAACCTATATTTCACAGCGCTTTGCGTCGCTGGCGGCCTTCTTCTACCTTCTGTCGTTCCTTCTGTACCTCCGCTCCTGCCTGTCTTCGGCCGGACGATGGCGAACGGCGGCCTATGGCGGCGCCCTCGTTTCCGCCGTCGCCGCAATGCTGACCAAGGAGTTCACTATTACCCTGCCGCTCATGCTGGCGCTGTACGATATAACCTTCCTTCCGGGAAGCATGCGAGACCGGATCAGGAGACTTGCGCCCTTTGCAGCCACCCTCGCGATCATCCCGGCGCTGGTGTTCATCCAGCAGGGCACGCTGCATGACCTGGACAGTACCATGCGGACCATTACCGCGGCTGATTCGAGCAACATCCCCCGGGGGCACTATCTCCTGACCCAGTTCCGCGTCGTGGCGCTCTACCTCAGGCTGCTCTTCATTCCTCTGGGGCAGAACATCGACCACGACGTCCCGGTTTATACCTCGCTCTTTGCACCCGCAGTTCTATTTTCGTTCCTGCTGCTGCTTCTCCTCATTGCCGCCGCGCTGTGGCTCTACGTTGTCTCGAAAAGGAAGCCCGGGCATCCGGAGCTCATGCTGGCGGCCTTCGGGATACTCTGGTTCTTCATCACCCTGTCGGTTGAATCAAGCATCATCCCCCTGGGCGAGCTGGCGGCCGAATACCGGCTTTATCTTCCATCGATCGGCATCAGCATGGCTGTTGTCTCGCTCGGTCATTACGCAGCAAAAATGTTTTCGCTGCGACCTTCCTTCCTGTACGGCGCGTGCGCGCTGGTCGTCATTGCGTTGTCAACTGCATCCTCGCTGAGAAACACGGTTTGGGCCAGCGAAACCGCGCTCTGGGAAGACGCGGCCCGAAAAAGTCCCGCGAGGGTGCGGCCTCATCAGAACCTCGGAACGTATTACGGAACGCAGGGACGCCTGGAGGATGCAAAACGAGAGCTGCTGGCCGCCCTGGCGCTGGCGCCGGCGGATTTTGAACTGCACAACAACCTTGGAGTGATATATAAGCGAATGGGATTATTCGACGAAGCCGAGAGAGAATACACGATTGTGCTCAAGCTTTCTCCCGGCGACGTCATGGCCCGCTACAACCTGGGGAATGTTTACCTGGCTCAAGGGAAAGTACCGGAGGCCATCCGGGAATACGAGTTGACGGTGAAACTCATTCCAGACTACGACGAGGCCCATAACAACCTCGGCATTGCCTATCAGAAGAGCGGGCAGTTCGACGCGGCGATCCGCGAATTCAACCGGGCGCTGCAGCTCAACCCTCAAAATGAACATGTCCGCAGGAACCTCGAAGCTGCCGTCAGAAAATTGTCCCTGCCGCACTGACACCAGGAGGCCTTACGTACGAACCCGTTTTCATCGCAAATACATTATAATCTCGGAGTAGTGCTGGCGGCTCAAGAAAAACTCCACGATGCGGAAAAATATTTTCAGGAGGCATTGCGGATTAATCCGAATTATAGCGATGCCCTGAGCGCTTTGGAGGCCAACAGGCGCCGCCTTATGGAGCGATACATGTGACGATATCGGCAGCGCTGCCATCTTTGTTGTCGGGAGTTTCCGGGTTGAAGCGCTCCCTGTGGGGGCGGAACAGGAGCTACGGTCGTGTCTGTTGAATCTATGGTCCCTGTATCGAATACGGCAACGGCTGCTCGTCACGGGAAAGGAAAGGCCCGGCATTATGCCGGGCCGTCTTGAGACAAACCATATTACACTGTGTGTAACAGTGTTGCATTGTTTAATGACAGGCAAAACATAGAGTCTTGAACTTTGCATATACGGTGGCGGTTCCGTTAGCATGCTGTGCTGCTGCGGCTGAATTAATCTGGTAACCATGGCCACCCGAACTGAGAGCGATCGGCACATAATTAGGATACGGTTTTGTCGGGTCGTTATGGCAAAGCTCGCAATCATTGGGACCAGGACCAGCTCCGAGATTCTGACTGTTGGCGTGGTTGCCACTATGCCAGGGGTAGTAATTATTATTATAGGAAGATGGATTACCGTGGCAAGCCGTGCAGCCCACACCTGTTGCATACCAAGATGGCGTATTCCCAACGATATTTCCACCATAAGGCGCCGTCTTCAGTTCAGGTATCGGATATCCATCCGCGTCCATTTCATTGCCGGGCATGTAATAGCTGAACGTGCCGGCCTTAACACCATGGCAAGCAATGTTCGAGCAAGTCTTGGATGCCGCATCAAAGGACGGTGGTGTGCCGGTGCCGGTGGCCGGTCCGGCCGGATTGAAGCATAAGATGCCGCCGACCATGTGACAAATCGAGCAAGCGAAACCGGCATGTTTGGGATGCGCGCCTGTTCCGTCGCTTGTCACGCAAGGCGCGCTCCTGACTTCGTCCTGGGTCATTGACCTGTTGTTGACGTTAGGCAGAGACGATGTTGTGTTCGCGCTCTGACTCGCATAATAATCGTCGACGGTATTGTCGTGAGGTACCCATTGATTGCCATCATAGATGTATGTCCGGTTATCGGCCTTGCTGAAAAAACGCTGGCCAAATACGGCGTTGAGCGGGGTCCCTTCTATTTGCGGAGCTGTTGTATTATTCCCCGGCTGCCAATGCCCTTTGTCAGAGCTGGAACCACATCCCGGACCGAGCAGAATTGCCGCTGCAATCAATGACACAAGAGCAGCAACAACTACAAAAATACTTACATTTAATTTTTTCATGAGCTTCTCCTTAATTATGAAGATAGAATCCAACTGCTCCTACCTTATGGTTATCGTGAGATCGCCTTCGCGCTGTCCCTGGAGCCACGCGTGTAACTCCAGAAACGATATCCCTCTTTAAGCCTGCTCTGCGGTCAGCAGAGCGAATGATCACCGACGGTTTTATTGGGGATCGAAAACGAACTGCAGAGCGGACAAGCGCATCTTTGTCCAGACGCCCGATGAAAGTGACTTTGTCTGCTATCGCGAAAAGAGGAGGCCATACAAGCCATCCAGACAATCGCGAGCTGATCAGGCATGAGGACGCACGACGCCTACCCGATTGCGGCATGAGAATCAGATACAAAACATCATGGTTTTATAATGAATGAACCGGCGTAAAAACATTAGCAATTTATTTATATCAGCAATTGGCCATTTTGTAAAGATAAAAAACGGTTATATTTGAACAGCTCAAAGCACATAAAACGATGAACACATCAGTCTCTGATATGACACTTATTGCAGAGACCTCTCTGGGAACCGGCAAACCGGGTGACCGGCCTGTCATAGTATGCCTTCTGTGTCTCAGCCTCGGTGCGCCCCTGTGCATTCCTTGCAGGCGAACCATTATTGTTCCCGGGGTAAACACTATTTTGCACGATAAACTCCGATGCCATATTCCATCGTGCCAGATGGTCCCAGGCGGAAGCGTGCGCCCGGTGACAGGTGAGACACATCACATTGGAACCAAAACCAGGCCCCATGGTGTAAGTGCCGTTGTTTTTTGCATGCTGCTCGAGGACCATCCGGTCGTCAGTCCCTTCCTCAAACGGAACCAGCGCGGTATAGGAAGCATCGCCCTTCCCATTGATGTCACCTGATTTCACATAGGCGTTGTAATTGGAAATGATCTCGTTCGTACACTGGGCGCCATTGCAGACAGGGTGTCCGTAAGCTCCGGTACAACCGTTCATGTGGCAATTTGAACACCATTCAGACATCCCCCTGCCATAGGCGACCCTTGTGTCTGTTACCGCCTCAGACCTGTTGTAGTCACGTGGTGCAACAGCAACCGGCGCAGCAACAGTGAAAGGCATCCCCGGCGCTGACCTCGTTGTATAGCCGATCCCGCCCAGAAGACGATAGGCGCTGGTGGCAATGTTGCCGTGCGGATCATGGCAGCTGATACAGGAAAGCGCGCTGCTGGGATATGTTCCGCCCGGTGTTGTGCTATGCCTGCTGTCCGCTTGATACCCATAGTCTAGCGCAACAATATTATGGCCATGCCGTTCGCCCGGGCTGTCCTGTGTGGACCCCGATTCTTTCCAGGAATAGCTCTTTTTTAAATAGCCGAAGTCTCCGCCGGGAGTCATCTGTGAGGGCGGCATACCCGCTCCTAAATCGTGCCCATTGGACGCACTGTAATGGCCAATGGGTCTCCGGGTGCCCATCGGCGCTTGATGGCATCGAAGACAGACGGAACCTGCATCGGACCCGCGCAACGCGCCCTTCTCGTCCTCATGACATTCCCTGCACTCTCCGGCGCCTCCTGCATGAAAGGCTTCTCCTGTGCGGGGGATACAAAGTGCAAGGAAGAATGCCATGAGAAAAACAACATATGACCTGAAACCAGGCTCCATGCTGCTCCTTAAAAAACCGCGACAGAACAATGTGATACACATTCACTGTTCAATCGTTCTTGTCCTGTTGACCCTGTTGCACCCAGGTAAGTATGGTAAAGCATCATCATTCGTCCAATGATATCAAGTTACCCGATCCAAAGCAAGCCGCATTTTTTATTAATGATCCTTGCACTATTGGAAGACTTTTGTTAAAGTATTTGTAACTACACAGGTTGTCAGGTTCAAGATTCAGTATTCAGGATGAACAAGCAACACAGGAACGGCTCGACCATTCAACATGCTCATGGTGGCGAGCAACGTCGAACCACTGAACTCGGCGAAGTCTTTGTCTTTGAACCTATTATCCATCACGTTGAGATGCGTTCAGCAAGGTCAATTATTCAAATCGTTTGATATTTGCGGCTTTCCAACCTTAGAACTGTTACCCTGGAACTTTGAACCTGATCTGAACAAGGAGGAGCGCTATGGGACTTACCACCCGGAGAAAGTACCGTTTATTTCTCTTTGTTAACTCGTTGGTGCTCGTATTGCCTGGCGCCGCGATCAACGGAAGGGACGCGTTCCGGTCGTTTCCCGCGCACCTCGGCAAAGGCTATCACAACGTACGGGCCCTCGTGCAGGACGTCGGGATAGCGCTGTTCAGGAGGATTACGATGCTCGATGTCGTTTTTCCGCTCTTTATCGTTCTGGCAATCCTCTTCTCTGCCGACGCGGCGGATGCCTGGAACAGGGCTACAGGAGCACAGTACGGCAGGGTCGTCATCAGGAACTACTCCAGGAATGCCGGACTTGCCCCTGTGGTATTCGACCACTGGTTCCACCGGTCCAGATTCACCTGCAGGCTTTGTCATGTCGATATCGGTTTTGCCATGGAGGCGGGTGGTACGGAAATTACAGCAGCAATGAACAAGCAGGGGCTCTACTGCGGCGCCTGCCATGACGGCAAAAGGACCTTTGACGGTAAAAAGATCTTCGCGGCGTGTTCTGAGGGCGTTTCAAAGGAAGAGTCTTTGCGATGCGACCGGTGTCATTCGCGAGGCAAGAAAGTTGCGAGGGAATATGATTTTACCGCCTTTAGAGAAAAAATGCCGAAGACCGTCCTTGGAAACGGGATCAACTGGGAGGAGGCCGAAGCAAAAGGACTCATTAAGCCCGTTGATTTCCTCGAAGGAGTGTCGGTGCAGCGACCATCCTTGAAGACGCAAAAGGACTTTTCGATAGAAGTGAAATCCTCATGGATGGACAAGGTGCTCTTTTCGCATAAGAAGCACGCTGTCTGGAACGGATGCGAGGTCTGCCACCCGGAGATCTTTCCCAGCGTGAAGAAGGGCGCAACGAAGTATTCCATGTTTGAGATAGTCAGCGGTCAATACTGCGGCGTATGTCATGACAAGGTCGCATTTCCCTTACAGGATTGTCAACGCTGCCACACACAACAGGTCGAGATGGGGGGCGGCGCTCCCCGATTGAGAAGGGATGAACGGAAAACCACCGCTTCCCCCGGGACTTTTTTTAAGATGGTATCTGAAAGAGAGATGGATTGTGACAGCGCGTATAAACAGTTTGTTTTTTTGGTAACCCTTCCTGATGTTCCAACTCGCTAGGTCCAGACGATAATCCCCGCGGCAAAGCGATGGGGCCATCGGTCACGATTTTGTTACCGGAGATATCCGATGCATAAAACAATAATATCGACAATTTTGTACGTAACGCTCGTCGTCGCAGTTGTTGCGGCTGACGACAAGCAATGCAAGTCTTCGGGTGATGTTGAACAGTACTGGAAGTCTCATCAGCAGGATAAGGCATTCGAGTGCCTTAATAACCTGATACTGGCGGACCCGGCGGACCCTAAGCTGCATTTGCTTAAGGGCAGCTATTGCCTGAGTCAGGGCAACCTGTCCTGCGCAAAAGAACAATTCAATATCAAGTCAGTAAGGAGCAAATTTGCTGTTGAAATAGCTGATCTGTACAAAAAGGAGGCCGACTATTTATACCACGAAGCCGCTTCCCTTAATCCGGCCATTCGCGTCGAGATCGTCAAAAGAGCATTCCAGGACAATAAACAGGCCCTTGGCCTGTTCCACCTGGATGAGGCCAGGAAATGGGCAAAAAGGCCGGGTTTTGAAGTAGCGGCCGATGAACATAAGCAATTCGCCCGGAAATATCTCGGTGACGACGAGGTGGAAAGGGAATTGCCGGAAGTTATCATCCTGGCACCTCGGAAAAGGGCTTATGAGTTTAAGTTGGCAAAAGGCGAACAGACGAGCTCGTGGATAGCATGGGATGATAAGATAACCAGCCATATCCATTTTTACGAAGTCGATAATGATAAATTCGAAATACACTATAAAAACGGAGATTTAGTAAGAGTATGGGCGGGAGAGAAGGTCCCCAAAAAACCGTACGATCAGTTCAAGATAGTTGCTATTGACGATACGATGGTATTGATCGTGGTTGATTAAAGACCGTAAATGACAGAGGAAGCTGATGCTGTTCCCCTCGTCAACAGCACCGTTCACCGTTCCCGGAAAGATAACGTCGAAAATCCATGATGAAAAACAGCAGGTGGACACGTTGAAGGAACGGCTAGATGAGAGATCTGGTTCTCGGGGGATTCGGCGCGTGAGAAGTTGCAGAAGTAGGGGTTGAAGCAGGCAGGCCCGTCAACAATATCCGCTCATGGTTCCGGGAGGGCACCTCAGTCTCGCAGGTGACACTTGTTGCAAAGACCCCGCTGGAAGCCGGAAAACAGGCTGGCCGGTCTGTCATAGTAGGCCTGCCGTGTCTCGGCCTCGGTGCGCCCCTGAGCATTTCTCTGAGGCGAATCATTATTGATTCCGGGGTAAACACCCTTAAAGACAATGAACTCCGATGCCATATTCCAGCGTGCCATATGGTCCCAGGCAGAGGCATGCGCTCTATGACAGGTGAGACACATCACATTGGACCCATGAACGGGACCCATGATAGAAGTGCCGTCGTTTTTTGCATGCTGTTCGAGGATCGATATGTCGTCTGTCCCTTCTTCGAAGGGAACGAGCGAAGTATAGGAAGCATCTCTTTTCCCGTTGATGTCGCCTGACTTCACATAGGCGTTGTAATTGGAAATGATCTCATTCGAGCACCGCGCACCACTGCAAACAGGATGTCCATACGCTCCTGTACAACCCTTCGTGTGGCAGTTCGAGCACCATTCAGACATCCCCCTGCCATATGCCACTCTCGTGTCTGAAACGGACTCGGACCGGTTGTAGTCGTGGGGTGCAACAACAACTGGCGCATCAATAGTGAAGACCACCTCGGGCACCGAACGTGTTTTATAACCGGCCCCGCCCAGCATGCGATATACGTTGTTCGCAATTTTACCGTGCGGATCATGACAGCTGATACAGGAAAGTTTGCTGTTGGGATACACTTCACCCGGCGTGCTCAACGATCTGCTGTCTGCGACATACCCATAGTCGTCCGCGGTAATGTTATGGCCGTGCCGTTCGCCAGGGCTGCTCTCTGTCGCTCCTAACGCTTTCCAGGAGTAGGCCTTCTTTAAATAGGCGAAATCTCCACCGGGAGTCAGTTGTGAGGGCGGAAAACCCGCCATCAGATCAGTTTCATCGGTCGCGATATAATGGCCACTGGGTCCCCGGGTGCCCCGCGGCGCTTGATGACAACGAAGGCAGGTGGAGCTTGCGTCGGACCCTCGTAACGCGCCCTTATTATCTTCATGACATTCCCTGCACTCCGCAGCGCCTCCGGAATGAAAGGCTTCCGCCGCGCGGCCCTGACAAAGAGCAAGGAAGAATACCATGAGGAAAGCACCATATGGCCTGAAGCCATGCTCCATACTGCTCCTTAACCGTTGCAAGAGAACGATGTCATGCTCATTCTCCGTTCGTTCATCCTGGTTCCATTGACCATGATGAACACAGGTGAGTGCCGTAATCATCATGATCAGTACTCTCATGATAACAAGTTACCCGATCCAAAGCAAGCCGCATTTTTTTCTTTTCTCTTGAATGACTCTTGCACAATTGGAAGACTTTTGTTAAAGTACTCCTTGATAAGAACCGGAGCGATTCTAAAAAAGGAGGAGTGCCATGGGACTTACCACCCGGAGAAATTATCGCTTGTTTCTGTATGTCAACTCGTTGGCGATCATTCTGCTCGGCGCTGTGATCACCGGATGGGGCGTGTTCTTGTCGTTCCCTGCGGATCTCGGTCAAGGCTATCACAACGTACAGGCCCTGGTGCGGGAGATCGGGAACGTACTGTTCTGGAGGGTCACGATACTCTATGCCGTCACCTCTTTCCTCATCGTTCTGGCGATGGTGGCGCTTCATCTGGTATACTCCCACCGCATTGCAGGTCCGGCTTACCGTATCAGTCTGGAAGCAGCCCGGATCTCCCAGGGCGATCTGACCGGCAATATCAAGTTTCGCCGGAAGGACAACCTTACGGACATGGCGGACCTGCTGAATGATCTGGCGTCGCAATACCGGGGCCGCATCAATGCTGTCAGGGACTCCCTTGCGATTCTTGACGAACAGTCAAAAAAAGTTTCCGATCTCATCCAACAGGGCAAGGACGGGCTTGCGCTCAAACAAATTGCAGGCGACCTTTCAAAGAGCGTAAAAAAGATCGAGAGCAGCCTCGCGGAGATGAGAATATAAGGAGCCAGTCATGCTGTTTGATAACAGAAGAATATACTTTATTAATAAAGATTTTCAGTCGCGTTTCATTCTGAGGTTTGTTGCCGTTGCAACCATATGGGCCGCGGCCACGATCATGCTGTTTGCCTACCTGGCGGGGAAAAGGCTGGAGGCAATACGCTATTCATCGCACATCGACATTAAAACGATGAGCGAACTGCTGCTGCCGGTTACCATCGGCGTTCACGCAATCTCGTTTCTGGTGTTCGCCGGCATCCTGGCCTTTACCATCAATTTGCTCTGGAAAAGGCTTTCCCCGCCGCTGTATTCCATAAAAAAAGACATCGTGAGGATTGCCGGCGGTGATCTTGCGAGCGAGGTCAGTCTCAGCAAGGACGAAGAGTTTCAACGCCTGGCCACGGACCTGGATAATATGCGGAGAGGAATGCGGGAAAAGATCGTCCGGCTCAAGGAACAGCAGGCAATGCTGTCTTCCGCGGCCGACGAGCTCGTCAGATCAACCCTTGGCGGGAATCCGTCCTTGTCTTCCGCGGCGACGCTCCAGGCCGCCGTTGAACGCATGAAGCGGGATGTCCAGATTTTCCACTATTGATCCTGTGTCGCTGCCATTCCTGCGGCAGTGCTCTGAAGGTGAGGGTAAAATTCTTTTATGAGAAGAGTCGGGTTCGCCACCGATGAAGTCTTCCTGCGCCACGAGCCGCCGGTCTGGCATCCCGACTCGAAAGACCGGCTCATGTCCATTAACACCATTCTCAAAAACTCCAGCCTCTGGCCGGACCTGGTGCCCCTGAAGCCGCGCAGGGCAGGATATGATGACATTGCCCGCGTGCATACGCGCGAGTATATCGAGAAGATCAAAAACTTCGGAGCAGGAGAGCTGGACCCGGACACGTATCTGTCAGCGGGAAGTCTCGAGGCGGCGCTCCACGCGGCGGGCGCGGTCATGGAGGCGGTGGACCAGTGTCTGAAGGGAACCATCGAGCGCGCGTTCTGCGCGGTACGGCCTCCCGGACACCACGCCGAGGCGGACCAGGGCATGGGGTTCTGCATCTTCAACAACATCGCGGTCGGCGCCCGGTACGCCCTGACCCAGGGGTATGAGCGCGTGTTCATCATCGATTTCGACGCGCACCACGGCAATGGAACGCAGCACATCTTCGAAGAAGATGATGCGGTCTTCTACTTCAGCACGCACCAGCACCCGTACTATCCCGATACGGGCAAGGACATGGAGCGGGGCAGGGGCAGGGGCGAGGGCTTCACGTACAACATGCCGATCGCGGCGGGTTCGGGCAATAAAGATTATATCTACGTATATCAAAATATTCTTCCCAGCCTTATCCACCGGTTCAATCCTGACATGATCCTCGTGTCCGCCGGCTACGACATCCATGTGAACGACCCCCACGCCAACATCCGCGTCACGCACGAAGGCATCCGGGCGATCGTCCGCAGCATCCTGCATTCCTATTCCTGCGCGTCCTGTCCGGTGGTGTTCGTGCTCGAAGGCGGATATGATCTTCCCTCGCTCTGCGATTCGGTGCAGATCACGATCGAGGAAATGCTGAAGGATTAGGAATGAAGAACAGCCAATTGTAAATGCTTTCACATCGTGATAGCATATCTATCACATTATGAATCAAAGTTATAAACCAAGTTGTGTATTCCGGAGCGGAAGTGAAACAACTCGGGCAAAATATCTATGCCGTGCCTTCGTATCATATGTGAGTTTGGTTGAGAGGTGTATAGTGTCCTTCCTGAAATGTGATATTTGAGGAAGATATTAAGAGCTACAGATTTCATCTTGTAATTAATGACGACAAGCTAATAGATATAATAAAACACTGGGGGGTAGAGTAAGCAGGTAAGTGGCGCACTAAAAATATCAACGTCTCCTGCGCTCTTGATGTCATGACCCTACGATCACCCGTCCCCATCTCTTTTCTGGACATTTTCATTTACTTGTAGTAAAGTCTTCAAGAAAATTCGATAGTTGTCGATCGTAGATTTATTTTTAATGCAGAATGCAATATGGTTTCGAAGTCTGGCAATAAGGCGGCTCATGAGCGCAGGTCATTTCCCAAAAGAGATATACAACAAGTTTGAAGTCCATGAATGGAAACATGCCTCGGCGATATTGAAGCATGACTTTCCGAACGAGTGGGAAGATATTCTCGCCATGCTGCGAGCCTTCAAACTCAAGAAGTCTTGGATTACGGAGGGCGGCGGCAATAAGACCGAACTAGCAAAATGGATTGATGATTTTCTGGGGGCAAGAGGATGGAAGGAAAAGCAGTTTTCTACAGCAGTCATTGTAGATGAAGCAAAGCTTGAGTCACCGACACATAAGGTTGATTGCTACAAGAACCGGGTCGCTCTTGAGCTAGAGTGGAACAATAAGGACCCCTTCTACGACCGGGATTTAAACAATTTTCGATTACTCTTCGATCTTCGAGCGATTAGCGTTGGTTTGATCATGACACGCTGTGATGAGTTACAGGAAATTTTTAATAAACTCGGACGGGGCAAGTCATACGGAAATTCGACGACACATATGTCGAAGTTGCTGCCACGCATTGAGGGCGGCAGTGGGGCAGGCTGTCCAGTTATTGTTATTGGTATAACAAAGAAGCTTTACGCGGAGGAAGAATAAGTGGATATTATCCAGGATTTTATTCGATGCACCGGAAATAAGAAGTTTCGGACAATCCTCGCCGATCCGCCTTGGCAGTTTAATAATCGTACGGGCAAGATGGCCCCCGAGCATAAACGGCTCAGTCGTTATAAAACCCTCTCCCTTCGCGAGATTTGTGAAATCCCCGTCCAGGTCGCCGCAGATCAGCCAGCACATCTGTATCTTTGGGTGCCCAATGCTCTGTTAAACGAAGGCTTGGAGGTAATGAAAGCGTGGGGGTTTACTTACAAGACGAACATTATCTGGCATAAAGTAAGAAAGGATGGGGGGCCTGATGGTCGTGGTGTAGGTTTTTATTTTAGAAACACCACTGAGATAGTTCTCTTTGGTATTCGCGGTCCCCTTCGGACACTCAAGCCGGGCCGGACGCAGGTGAATATCATCAGGTCACAAAAGCAAGAACATAGCCGAAAACCGGACGAGCTTTATAAAATAATTGAAGCATGCAGCCCCGGTCCTTTTCTTGAACTGTTTGCTCGCGGCAAAAGAAACGGCTGGCATGTTTGGGGCAATCAAGCCGACAATTATGATATAACGTGGGAAACTTATAAGAACAATAGTAATAGTAATGGCAAAGTAATCCCATTTCGGAAGAAAGACGCGAAAATTGTGCCAAGCCAGCATGTGTTGGCATTACGGGAAAAACAAGCGGCCTATGCTAGTCGCGTACCACGTAAGAAAGTGGAGTGATACAGCGCAGATAGGTTATTGAGTAAGTGAGGCAACAAATGTAACAAATAGAAACAAATAGACATAATGGTTGACAGTTGAAAATCAAGTGACCTGCCCCTTGCAACGTGGGTTATACTTGGGAACCCAGTTCCCAAATACAGAGCCACACCAAG
>Ga0265292_1000239_pt1 | contig 94366 bp, 89 predicted proteins | sample Munlanlewell296A_FD_189080 | JGI IMG/M metagenome (GOLD analysis project Ga0265292, IMG submission 189080) | Leachate microbial communities from a municipal landfill in Southern Ontario, Canada - Leachate well 296A | ecosystem: Engineered > Solid waste > Landfill > Unclassified | place: Canada...
AGTCGAAGAAGATCGAGGGCGTAACGGACCTGCGGGACGAGAGCGACCGGGACGGGATGCGCATCGTGCTGGAGCTCAAACGCGACGCGGTCGAGGACGTCGTGTTGAATCAGCTCTACCACCACACGCAGATGGAGCAGACGTTCGGGGTGATCAATCTCGCCATCGTTGACGGGAAGCCGAAGTCCCTCTCCCTGAAGGAGGAGCTCCAGTGCTATGTCGACCACCGCGTGCAGGTCGTCCGGCGGCGCACGGAGTTCGACCGGAGGAAGGCCCGCGAGCGCCTGCACATCGTCGAGGGCCTCATCACCGCGGTGGACCACATCGACGAGGTCATCCGCCTCATCCGTCACTCCCAGACCGTCGAAGAGGCCCAGAACGGCCTCATGAACCGCTACCTCCTCAGCGAGGCCCAGGCCAAAGCGATCCTCGCCATGACCCTCCGGCAGCTCACGGGCCTCGAGATCGAGAAACTGCGGCAGGAGCAACGGGACCTCACGAAGAAGATCGAGGAGCTCGAGGACATCCTTGCGTCGCACGAGCGGATTCTGGGGATCATCAAGGACGAACTGAAGGAGATGAAGGAGAAATTCGGCGACGATCGGCGGACCACCGTGGAGGTCTCGGCCTACGACATGGAGATCGAGGACCTCATCCCCGAGGAGGACGTCGTCGTCACGATCACGAATACGGGCTACATCAAACGCATCCCCGTGGCCACGTACCGCACCCAGAAGCGGGGCGGCAAGGGCGTCACGGGCATGGAGACGAAGGAGGAGGACTTCGTCGTCGACCTCTTCGTCGCCTCGACCCACGACTTCATCCTGTTCTTCTCGAGCAAAGGGCAGTGCTACTGGCTCAAGACCTACAAGATCCCCGTCGGGAGCCGGTACGCGAAGGGCAAGCCCATCGTGAACCTCCTGCCCCGTCTCCAGGCCGGGGAGAAAATCCAGGACATGATCCCCGTGCGAGAGTTCGACGAGCTCCGCACGATCGCCTTCGCGACGAAACTCGGGAAGATCAAGCAGACGCGTCTGGACGCCTTCAAGCGCCCGAACATCCGCGGAATCCGTGCGATCGCCCTGAGGGAGGCGGATGAACTCGTGGAAGCCCGCATCGCGGATGGTGACGAACAGGTGATTCTCGCGAGCGCGAGCGGCTACGCGAACCGGTTCAACCTGAGCGAGGTGCGGACGATGGGGCGGCCCGCGGCGGGCGTCCGCGGGATGAGACTCCGCAAGGACGACCGGGTGGTGTCCATGGCCCTCGTGAAGAGCGAGGAGAGTGAACTCCTCACGATCCTAGAGAGCGGCTACGGGAAGCGGACGAAGGTCGGCGAGTACCGCAAGACCCGGCGCGGAAGCCAAGGCGTCATGACCACGAACATGAAGGTGGCCCAGAGCCACGTGGTCGGGGTCCTCGAGGTCGAGTCCGGGGACGAGCTCCTCGTGACCACGGTGGGAGGCATCGTGATCCGCTGCCCCGTGGACGAGATCCGCGAGACGGGACGTGCGGCGAAGGGCGTCCGCATCCAGAGGCTCGCGGAAGGTGACAGGGTCACCGCGGTCGTCCGGCTCGTGACCCCGCAAGAAGAGGAACAGGCGGTCGCCGGGGGTCCCGCCCCCACTCCGGACAAGGACGACACGGCGGGCCGCTAGGCCATCGCCGCCCAGTCGATCTCAATCCCGAGGCCCGGTCCCTGCGGCGCGACGAGGTGGCCGTTCACGAACCTCAAACCGGATGTGGGATCCTTCGCCAGATTGAAGTGGGAATCTAGGTCGAGCCACCGCACATTCTTCGACGCGAGGGCGAAGTGCAGCCCGGCAGCGATGGACAGCTGCGGCTCGCCCATGCAGCCCACCATCGTCGGGAACCCGGCGGACTGGCAGATCGTGTCCACATCGATCGTCCGCACGATTCCGCCGTGCTTCATGAGCTTCAAGTTCACCGCCTTGGCAGCCTTGCTCCAGCCGAGCTTCTTCGCGTCCTCCGGGGTAAGGACCATCTCATCGGCCATGATGGGGATCGGGGAGGACTCGTTCAGGACGCGCATGCCCTCGTAGTCCGTAGCCTTCAATGGTTGTTCGAAGAAGGCGATCCCCAGGTCCCGCGCCGCGCGGGCGAAGTTCAGCGCCTGGCTCCAGGTGTAGCCCTCGTTCCCGTCGACCCGCAGCTCCACGTTCGGTCCGACGGCCCCGCGGATCGCGCGTAGGCGGTCCAGGTCCGCCCGCACGTCGGTGCCCACCTTCACCTTGAGGGAGCGGAAGCCTTGTTGGGTCCATCGGCGTGCGCGCTCGACCGCATCGGGCGTCGGCATGATGCCGATCGTCATGTCCGTGAGCATGCGGTCCCTCGAGCCCCCGAGGTAGGCGTAGAGGGGCTGCCCGGCGATGCGGGCCGCCAGATCGTGGATCGCGATGTCGAAAGCCGCCTTGGCCGAGGGATTGCCCGGGAGGACCCGATCCACGCGGTCCACGACCTCGCGGGGCGTCCGGAAGTCGAATCCGGTGAGACCCCGCACGATCGTCTTCATGGCGTCCTTCATCGTCTGCAGGGTCTCCTTCGTCACTTCGCTGGGTGCGCCGCTCCCGGAGCCGACGACGCCACCCGAGTGCACGCTCACGAAGAGGTTCTCCGCGACATCCGAGGAACCGCGGGCGATCGTGAACCGTTCCTTGCGCGGGATCTCCAGGGTCGCGTATTCGATGAGGTCGACGCGCATCGCCCCACCGGATGACGGAGGACGATATCAAGATAGCTCGAGGCACCGACGCCGTTTTGAGGCCTGCTTTCGGGAAACCGAAATTATCATTTTAATGTGAATAATTTCCACATACGTTCTTATATCCAGGTTGGGTCCGCGACTCCCGGAAGGTCGATGCGTCTCGAGAGGGCACATTCTCATCGACGGCCGCAGGCGTCGTCCAAGCGGGACGCGCGTCATCTTCTCCTGGTGGGCGCAAACCACCGGACCTGTCCCCTGGACGCGCGCGAGGTGCTCCTCCGCAAGGCGAACTATCCCCGGATGAGGAGAGCGGGCGGACCCCGGCCGTTGTGGGAGGATCTCCTCCTCCTGACCACGTGCAACCGGATCGAGGTCTACGCGGTCACCGGGTCGCCCCAGGCAACCTCGGAGGCCATCCGGAATGCCTTGGAGCTACCGCGAGGGTCCCCGGCGCTGTACCTCCTCGAGGACGCGGATGCGGCCGCGCATCTCTTCCGGGTCGCGAGCGGGTTGGACTCCCTCGCCCAAGGCGAAGACCAGGTGACCGCACAGGTGCGACGCGCGCCCACCCTGAGGCCCCACACGTGGGGCCAGGACACCCTCCTCGGCTCCCTGTTCGCACAGGCGGCCCGTGCGGCGCCACGCATCCGAGCCCTCGCCGGCCTCGACGCGGGTCGCGCATCCGCGAGCCACGCGGCGATTCGTTTCATCGACCACGCGGTGCCCGTGACCCATCCGAAGGTCGTCCTCCTCGGCACAGGCAAGATGGCGCGCATCGCGGCCGGGGGCCTGCGCGGTCGGGCGTCCCTCATCCTCCTCAACCGCGATTTTCGCAAGGCACAGCAAGTCGGTACCGACCTCGGAGGGAGGGGCGAGAGGCTGGCCCGTCTCGAGGCGTCCCTCGTCCGTGCCGACGTGGTCCTTGCGGCGACCGCGTCTCGAAGGCCGCTGGTGACCCTGGCGCTCGTCCGCCGGGCCTTGGCGAAGCGTCAAGGACGTCCCCTCTGGCTCATCGATCTGGGATTTCCGAGGAACATCGACGCGCGGTGCCGCGGCCTCGAGGGCGTTACCCTCACGGACATCGACGGGCTGGCCCCATGGGGATTGCAGCCCCTCCCTCCCGCGGCCCTCGCGCGCGCGGAATCCCGCATTCGCGAGGAGACGGGACGCCTCCTCGAATCCCTCCGCCCCGCGGGCGAGTTCGGTGTGGTCCAGTTCCGCAAGGCCGTGGAGGAGCTGCGCCGGCAGGAGGTCGAGCACGCCCTCGCCCGTCTTCCCCGCCTCACGGAGGAGGACCGAGCCGTCGTCGACAAGCTCGCAACGCGCCTCGTGAACCGATTCCTCCACGGGCCCACGGAGCGGCTCCGCCAGCTCCCCGAGGCGACCCGGTCCCAAATCGTCCGGGAACTCGTCGTCGGCCTGCAAGCGACGGGGGGACGTCCTCGATGACGCAGACCTTCCGGGTGGGCACCCGCGGGAGCCCGCTGGCGCTCGCCCAGACCGAGGAGGTCCTCGGCCGCCTGAGGAAGGCCCATCCCGACGCCGGGCTCGAGATCGTCCCGATCAAGACCCACGGGGACGAGGGCTACCGAGAGGACCTCGGTACCTCCTTGAACGGGAAGCGGGCCTTCACCAAGCGCATCGAGGAAGCCCTCCTGGACGGCCGCATCGATTTCGCGGTCCACAGCCTCAAGGACATGCCCACGGAACTCGTCTCAGGCCTCAGGATCGCGGCCATCCCGCCGCGAGCGGATCCGCGGGACGTCCTCGTCGCCCACGACGGCCTCTCGATTCGGCATATGCCTGAGGGAACCCGCGTCGGCACGAGCAGCCTCCGGCGCCAGGCCCAGCTGCTCGCCCGGTGGCCAGGCCTCCGCATCACCGACCTCCACGGCAACGTGGGCACGCGCCTCCGACGTCTCGACGCCAAGGAATTTGACGCCGTGGTCGTGGCCGCCGCGGGACTCCATCGGCTGCATCTCGAGGACCGCATCGTGGAACCCATCTTCCCGGACGTCGTGACGCCCGCGCCGGGACAAGGCGCCCTTGCGGTGGAGGCTCGCGCGAAGGACTCCACCGTGCTCCGGATGCTCTCCGCCGTGGACGATCCGGAGACGCGGCAGACCACGGGGGCGGAGCGGGAGCTGAGCGCCCGCGTGGGCGGCAACTGCAACGTGCCCTTCGGGGCCCTGGCCGCACTCGAGCGGGGCACGATGACGCTCCGCGCGGTGATCGCTTCTCCGGACGGCCGGCGGATCGTGCGGGCGTATGCCCAGGATTCCGCGGAGCGGTGGCGAGACGTGGTCGACGCGGCCTGGAAGGACCTGCGCGACGGCGGAGGCGAGGCGATCCTGGAGGCGTTCACGTAGATGCACGAAGCTCCCCTCGTTGGGCGCACCTTCCTCGTGGCGGCCTCCGAGGACCGCACCGATCGCCTGGTCGAGGCCCTCCGGGCCCAAGGTGCGACCGCGATCCCCTTCCCCACGGTGCGCCTCGTCCCGCCCGCAGACATCGCAGCGATGGACCGGGCCCTCCTCCGATGGAACACCTACGACTGGATCGTGTTCACCAGCACCCATGGGGTCGACGCCATCGTGGAACGGGCTCGGGATCTGACCGTGCCCCTGTCCCGCCTCCAGGGAAGGATCGCCGCCGTGGGGCCCGCGACGAAGGCCGCGCTCGAGGCGGTCGGCCTCCCGGTCCATGTCGTGCCGGACGAGTTCCTCACGGACGCGATCCCGGACGCCCTGGGGGACGTCTGCGGGAAAAGCATCCTCCTCCCGCGTTCCCGCATCGCGCGGAAGTCTCTCGCGGACGAGCTAAGAAGTCGCGGAGCGAACGTGGTCGAGGTCGACGCCTACGATGCCGTCCCGGCCTCGCCCGATCTCGAGCCGATCCGGAGCAAAAGGAGAATCGACTTCGTCCTGTTCACCAGCGCCTCCGCGGCACAGAACTTCGCGTCCCTCCTGCCGAAGGACCTCCTGGAGAGAGTCCGGTCTACGGCGGAAGCGGCGTGCATCGGACCCGTGGCCGCGGAAGCCGCACGGTCCCTGGGATTCCACGTGACCGTGGTGGCGGAGGAACACACGGTGCCCGGGCTTGTTGAGAGCCTATCCAAGGTGAGCGCCCATGAGTGAACTACCGAAACCCCGCCAACGGCTTCGCCGACTTCGAAGGACGCCCGCGCTCCGTTCCCTGGTGCGGGAGACCGCATGGGACGTCGGGCAGCTGATCCAACCCCTCTTCGTGCGGGAGGATCCGCGCACAGCCGCGACGATCCCGTCCATGCCGGGCATTCGGCGCTTGACGGTCGAGGAGACCGCAGCGGAGGCGGGGGAGCTCGAGGAGCTAGGCGTGCCCGCGGTCCTCCTCTTTGGCCTGCCCTCGGGGAAGGACGCGATGGCCCGTGGTGCCTACGCGGACGACGGCGTCGTCCAGGAGGCCCTCCGCGCCGTCAAGGAAGAGGCTCCCGACCTGATCGTCATGGCCGACGTCTGCCTCTGCGAGTACACGGACCACGGCCATTGTGGCGTCGTGCGGGAGGGGCGGATCGACAACGATGCCTCCCTGGAGCTGCTCGCGAGGACCGCGGTAAGCCAAGCCCGCGCCGGCGCCGACGTCGTCGCCCCGAGCGCGATGATGGACGGTCAGGTGGGGGCGATTCGAACGGCCCTGGATCGAGAGGGTTTCGAGGACACGATCATCATGGCCTACGCCGCGAAGCACGCATCCGCATTCTACGGACCCTTCCGGGAGGCGGCGGACTCCGCACCCCGGTTCGGGGACCGGAAGACCTACCAGAAGGACCCCGCGAACCTGCGGGAATCCCTGCGGGAAATCGCCCTCGACCTGGAGGAGGGCGCGGACCTCGTCATGATCAAGCCCGCGCTCGCGTACCTGGACATGATCCGGGCCGCACGGGAGCGGTTCGACGCGCCGCTGGCCGCCTATGCGGTGAGCGGGGAGTACTCCCTAATCAAAGCGGCGGCGGAGAGGGGCTGGATCGACGAGCGCGCGATCGTGGAGGAAACGCTCACCGCGATGCGCCGGGCCGGGGCCGACCTGCTGATCACGTACCACGCGAAGGAGGTCGCGCGTTGGAAGCGGGGGGATCCACGATGACGGAAGGCGAGAGGAAAATGCAGGAGGCCCACGGCGGGGGGAACGACGACGAAGAGCCGCGGGAGTTCCTCAAGTACACGTTCTACAAGGTGCAACCGGCTTGGCGGCACCTGCCCGCGGACATGAAGAAGCAGCAGAAAGCGGAGTTCGCGGCGCTCCTGCACGGACTCGAGGACGAGGTCACGCTGCGATGTTACTCCCTCCAGGGGATCCGGGCGGACGCGGACCTCATGATCTGGGCCATCGACCCGAGCGTCGAGACGTTCCGGGAAATGGCCCGCCGAGTGTCCTCCACGGATCTGGGCCACTACCTCGACACGTCCTACGCGTACCTGGCCGCGAGCAAGCGCTCACAGTACCTGGGTAGCCACACCCACGAAGGGCAGGAGGGAGCCACCACCAAGGCGAGGCCCATGGGCAGCCGGTACCTCTTCGTGTACCCATTCACGAAAAAGCGAGAGTGGTACTCAATCCCCTTCGATCGCCGCCAAGAGATCATGCGCGGCCACTTTCGCATCGGCCATCGTTACCCGAACGTGAAGATTCACACCGCCTATTCCTTCGGCTTGGACGACCAGGAGTTCGTGCTCTCCTTCGAGTCGGACGACCCTCTAGACTTCCTCGACCTCGTCATGGAACTGCGGCCGAGCGAGTCGAGCAAGTACACGGAGAAGGAGACGCCCATCTTCACCTGCATCCTGTCCACGCCCGAGCAGATGCTGGACGCCTTGGGGATTTGAGATGGTGCCCGAGGCTGCCGGGGTGCCGCGCGCGCCGAAGTCCGAGAAGCTCTTCGCCCGCGCCCAGGAGAGCCTCGTGGGCGGGGTCGACAGCCCCGTGCGGGCCTTCCGCTCCGTGGGCGGCACGCCGCGGTTCATCGCGAGCGGGAAGGGCGCCTACCTGAAGGACGCGGACGGCCGGCGGTACCTGGACTACTGCATGTCCTGGGGAGCGCTCATCCTCGGCCACGCGGACCCCGCCGTCGTGCGGTCCGTGAGGACGGCCACGGCGAAGGGCACGAGTTTCGGCACCGCCACAGAAGCTGAGGTCCGCCTCGCGGAAGAAGTGAAACGGTTCTTCCCGAGCATCGACCTCCTGCGGTTCGTGAACTCGGGGACGGAAGCGACGATGTCCGTGGTCCGCTTGGCCCGCGGGTTCACGGGGCGGGACAAGATCGTCACGTTCGAAGGCGAGTACCACGGCCACGCAGATTCCCTGCTGGTGAGAGCCGGCTCCGGCGTCGCGGCCGCGGGCCTCCCCGGGTCCGCGGGCGTCCCCGCGAGCGCGGTCCAGGACACCCTCCTCGCGAAGTATAACGACCTCCCCTCCGTGGAGGACCTGTTCCGAGTCCATGGCGCCCACATCGCCGGGGTCCTCGTGGAGCCGGTCGCGGGGAACATGGGCGTGGTCGCACCCGAGCCAGGGTTCCTCGAGGGGCTGCGCCGCATCACCCGCGACTTCGGGGCCCTCCTGATCTTCGACGAGGTCATCACGGGATTCCGCGTCGCCCCCGGCGGCGCCCAGGAGCGGTACGGCGTGGGGCCCGACCTGACGTGCCTCGGCAAGATCCTCGGCCACGGTCTTCCCGTCGGTGCTTACGGCGGGCGGCGCGACATCATGGAAAGGGTCGCGCCCCTCGGGCCGGTGTACCAGGCGGGCACCCTCGCGGGCAACCCGCTGGCCATGGCCGCGGGGCTCGCCGCGCTGAGGCAACTCCGACCCGCCCTTTACGGTCGTCTCGAGAAGGCGGGCGTCCGCCTAGAGCGCGGCCTCCGCGACGCCGCGGAGGACGCCGGCATCGCGGTGCAATTCCCGCGGGTGGGCTCCATGCTCGGCGTGTTCCTCCAAGGGACGCCGGTGCGGAACTACGCGGAAGGCCATGCCATGGACCGCGCGGCCTACGGGCGCCTCTTCTGGTCCCTCCTGAAGCGAGGCGTGTACTTCCCCCCCGCGCCCTTCGAGACCGCGTTCCTCTCCTCGGCCCACATCGCCCCGGAGATCGACCGGACCGTCGAGGCCGCCGCGGCCGCGTTCAAGGAGGTCCTGAGCGCGTGAAGGACCGCTTCCTCCGCGCCTGCTGGCGGGAGCCCGTGGACGCCACGCCCGTCTGGTTCATGCGCCAGGCCGGACGGTCCTCTCCGGCCTACCGCGAGCTCCGCTCGAAGCACGGCATGCTCGAGCTGGCGAAGGACCCGCGGCTCGCCGCGGAGATCACCCTCCAGCCCGTCCACGATCTCGGCGTGGACGCGGCCATCCTCTTCTCGGACCTCCTCCTCCCCCTGGAGCCCATGGGCGTCCGCGTGCAGATTGAGGAAGGGGTCGGGCCGAGGCTCTCACCTCCAATCCGGACGCCAGAGGACGTCTCGCGCTTGCGGCCCCTGGACCCGGAGGACGGGCTCCCCTTCGTCTTCGAGGCGATCCGCCGGGTGCGGGAAAAGGCGGACGTCCCCCTCATCGGCTTCGCGGGAGCGCCCTTCACCCTGGCGAGCTACCTCCTCGAGGGCGGGGCCTCGAAGGACTTCCTCGAGACGAAGCGGTTCATGCACCGCGAGCCGGACGCCTGGCGGCACCTCTTGGCCCAGCTCACGGAATCCATCGGGGCCTTCCTGCGGGCCCAGACCCAGGCGGGGGCCCAGGCCCTCGAGGTCTTCGACAGCTGGGTCGGTGCCCTGACGCCGTACGACTACGCGGCCCACGTGGCGCCCTGGAGCCGCAAGCTCCTCGAATCCCTGCGGGAGGCGGACGTGCCCGTGATCCACTTCGGCACGAACACGGCCGGGTTTCTGGAGGACTTCGCCGCCCCCGGCGGCAACGTCATCGGTGTGGACTGGCGCATCCCCCTCGACGATGCGTGGCGCCGCATCGGGGAGGACCGCGGGATCCAGGGGAACCTCGACCCGGCGGCCCTCCTCGGCCCGCCGGAGGTGTGGCGCGCCCAGGCGAGGGATGTCCTGCGCCGCGCCGCCGGCCGCCCGGGCCACGTGTTCAACCTGGGCCACGGGGTCCTGCCCCAGACACCGTCGGAGCACCTCGAGGGATTAGTGCGGCTCGTCCACGATGCAACCGGGGTGTGAGGGGAAACCATGGCCACGGAGACGACGGCGATCCTGACGATGGCCCTCGGCGGGCCGGATTCCCTGGAGGATGTGGAGCCGTACCTGAAGGACATCCGTCGCGGTCGACCGACGCCGCCGGCGCTCGTGGAGGAGTTCCGCGAGCGGTACGCCCGCATCGGCGGGAAGTCGCCCCTCCTGGAAACCTCCACGCAGCAGGCGAAGGGGCTCGAGGCCAAGCTGGCCTCCGAGGGCCACCGCGTCCGCGCCTACGTGGGCATGCGCCACTGGCACCCCTACATCCACGAGGCCCTGTCGGCCATCGCCCGGGACGGGCTCCGGCGGGTCGTGGCCCTCAGCCTCACGCCCTACTACTCCCGCATGAGCGTCGGCGCCTACTTCGACGCCGTGAGGGAGGGCCTCAGGACGCAGGGCCTCTCCCTCGACGTCGACTACGTGGAGAGCTGGAACGAACAGCCCGCCCTGGCGGACGCCTTCGCCTCGAAGGTCGTGGGAAGCCTCCTGGCCCTCGCGAAGGAAGGATATCCGAATCCTTACATCCTCTTCACGGCCCACAGCCTCCCGAGGAGGATCCTGGACGAGGGCGATCCCTACGAGAAGGAGCTGCGGGAGACAATGGACGCGATCCGGGCGCGCCTCCCGCCCGTCCGGTCCCGTCTGGCGTACCAGAGCGCCGGCCGCACCGCGGACCCGTGGCTCGGACCTCCCTTCGAGAACGTGATCGAAGAGCTCGGGAAGGCGGGGGAGACGGCGATCCTCGCCGTCCCTTTCGGGTTCGTCTCGGACCATATCGAGATCCTCTACGACGTGGACATCGAGGCGAAGGAGCTGGCGGAGAGGATGGGCGTCCGCTTGGAGCGGACCCCGTCCCTCAACGCCGACCCCAAGTTCATCGACGCCATGGCGGATGCGGTACGGGACAAGGTGAGGGCGTGACGAGTCGCGTGGTCATCGTGGGCGGCGGCATCACAGGGCTGGCCGCGGCCCACTACCTCCGCAGGGCGGATCCCGATGCCGGGCGCCTGTCCATCAAGGTCCTCGAGCGACGCGGCCACCTGGGCGGCTGCATCCGCACGACGCGACGGGACGGGTTCCTCCTCGAGGCCGGCGCCGACTCGTTCCTCACGACGACGCCATGGGCCGTCAGGCTGGCCGCGGACCTCGGCCTGGGAGGACGTCTCCAGGGCCTCGGTCCTCGAGGGAGGCGCGCCTACATCCTCCACCGGGGACGGCTCGCCCCGCTCCCGGAGGGCCTTGTCCTGATCGCGCCGCCCCGGGTCGCGTCGTTCCTCCGGAGCCCGCTCCTGTCCCCCGCGGGGAAGATCCGGGCCGCCCTGGACCTCGTCCTCCCGGCCCGCCGGTGCCAAGGGGACGAGAGCCTCGCCTCCTTCGTGCGGCGGCGCCTCGGACGGGAGGTCCTCGAACGGATCGCGGATCCCATGGTCGCGGGGATTCACGCGGCGGACCCCGAGAGGCTCAGCGTCGACGCGGTCCTCCCTCAGTTCCGCGCGTACGAGCGGGAGCACGGGAGCGTCATCCGTGGCCTGCGCGCGGCACCGCCGCCTGCGAGGAGCGACCTAGCGGAGGTCCCCAGACCTTTCGCAACCTTCCCGAACGGGCTCGGCGAGCTCGTGGACGCCTTCCGGGCCCAGACGCCCCAGGTGGAGTGGCGGACGAACGGGCGGGCCTCCCGTGTGGAGCGCTCCCGGGACGATCGGTTCCAAGTCGTCTTGGAGGACGGAGCGGCCGTGGCCGCGGACGCGGTCCTTCTGGCGACGCCCTCGAACGTGTCCGCGAAGCTCGTCGACGGTCTGGACTCTTCCCTTGCGAGATCATTGGCCGCGATCCCCTACGCGTCCTCGGCCACCGTGACCATGGCCTTCGCCCAAGACGCGTGCCGGAGGCTCGACGGATCCGGATTCCTCGTGCCCCGCGAGGAGGGACTCCGCCTGAAAGCGTGCACCTGGGCTTCCTCCAAGTTCGAGGGCCGGGCTCCGAAGGGGAACGTCCTCCTCCGGGCCTTCTACGGAGGCGCGAGGGAGGAAGGGGACGCGGCCCTCCCCGACGAGGCGCTCGCAGACCTCGCCCTCCGAGAGCTTGGTCCGATCCTCGGAATCCGAGGAGAGCCCCGCTTCCTCCAGGTGGACCGATGGCCCCAGGCCCATCCCCAGTACGAGGTTGGACACGGAGAACGCGTTGCGGCCATCGAGACGGCCCGCGCCCGGGTTCCCGGGCTATACCTCGCGGGGAGCGCGTACCGCGGCGTGGGCATCCCGGACTGCATCCACGAAGCTCGCGCCACGGTCCAGACCATCGCGGACGAACTCACCCACTTGCAGCGCGCGGACTCCGAGGTGGTCACCTGAGCCCGCCCGGACGGCCTCCTTCGAGTCGGGCCCTTTCGGACCACTCCGGGGCGCCCTTCGTCGTGATTTGGGAGACGACCCGGGCCTGCGACCTCGCCTGCGTCCACTGCCGCGCCTCCGCCCAGGCCTTCCGGGACCCGCGGGAGCTGACGACGGGCGAGGCCTTCGCGATGATCGACTCCCTGCGGGGCTTCGGCCGGCCCATCTTCGTGCTGACGGGCGGTGACCCCCTGAAGCGGCCCGACATCAGGGAGCTGGCGGCGCACGCGATGGAGGCGGGCCTCCCCACGGCCCTCAGCCCCAGCGGGACGCCCCTCCTCACAAGAGGGCGCCTGGAGCCCATCGCTCGGGCCGGGATGCGGACGATCTCCGTGAGCGTGGACGGCTCCTCCGCCGAGGTCCACGACGCCTTCCGTGGCGTCCCGGGCTCCTTCGGGTGGAGCCTCGCGGGGATCCAAGCCGCCCGGGAACTCGGCTTCGACGTGCAGATCAACACGACGGTGTCCCGCCATAACCTCGCCGACCTGCCTGCCATCGCGGACCTGGTGGCGCGGGTCGGAGCGACCCGCTGGAGCGTCTTCTTCCTCGTCCCGACGGGCCGCGGGCGCGCCTCGGACATGGTGTCCCCCGAAGAGGGCGAGCGGGTCCTCCACTGGCTCTACGAGCTCTCCAAGACGGCCCCCTTCCACATCAAGACCACGGAGGCTCAGCACTACCGCCGCATCGCCATCGAGCGGGAGGCGGAAGAGCGCGGCCTTACGCCCAGGGAGGAGCTGGACCGCAGCCGGACCGCGGGGGGCCGCTTCCTCCCGGGGATCAACAGCGGCAACGGCTTCCTCTTCATCTCCCACGTGGGCGAGATCGAGCCCTCCGGGTTCCTCCCGGTCCCCGCAGGGAACGTACGGACGGACGACGTCGCGACGGTCTACCGGGACCACCCCCTCTTCCGCGGGCTGCGGGATCCGGAGCGGCTCGAGGGCCGCTGCGGCCGGTGTCCGTACCGGGTCGTCTGCGGCGGCTCGCGGGCCCGGGCCTACGCCGTCACGGGGGACTGGTTCGCGGAGGACCCCGCGTGCCTCTACCGGCCGTCCGAGGACGCAACGCCCCTCGCCGTGTGACGGCGCCCGCGTCGCCGGGAGACGACGGTCCGGTAGTAGCGGCAGAAGGGCCTGAAGGAGCAGACCTCGCAGCGCGGCCCGATGGGCCGGCAGATGTCCTTCCCGAACCGGATGAAGAGCTCGTTCACGTAAAGCCACCAGTCCTTCGGGACGATCCGCATGAGGACCTGCTCCGTGTCCTCCGGCGCCTTCGTCCGCACGAGCCCGAGGCGGTTGCTCACCCGGTGCACATGCGTGTCCACGGGGATCCGCGGGTCGCCGAAGCCGTACACGAGGACGCAGTTCGCGGTTTTGGGGCCAACCTGCGGCAGCTCGAGGAGCTCCTCGTAGCTGCGGGGCACGCGTCCTCCGTGCTCTTCCAGGAGGACCCGACTGACCTTCTTGATTTGCACGGCCTTCTGGCGATAGAAGCCCACCGGCCGGATGAGACGCTCCAGATCCTCGGTGGGCGCGGCCGCGATCGCGCGCGGCGTGTCGTACTTCGCGTAGAGCTGGTCCGAGGCCTTCTCCGTCATCTCGTCACGAGTGCGCTGGGAGAGGATCGTCGAGATGAGGACCTTGAACGGATCCTCCGTCTCCGTCGTGATCTTCGCAAGGGCCGTCTCGCCCTGGTGCAGGTCACCCCCGGGGAGATACCGCTTCGAGAGGTCCCGCAGGATGAGCTCGACGTGATCACGGGCGCGCGCCGAGGTGGTCAAGGGCTTCCCCCGCGGTGTAGATGGACCCGGTGATCAAAATGATGTCCTCCGAGGAGGTCCCCAAGATGGCGGCGTCGATTGCCGCGGGGACGTGCGGGATGGCTTCGCCAGGCGCGAAGGCCCGGAACGCGGACGCGACCTCTTCCGCGGAATAGGCCCGATGGCTTTTCGGCCGACATGCGAACACGTGCGATGCGAGAGGTCCGAGGGCCACAGCCATGCCGCGGAGGTCCTTGTCGCTCAGGATGCCGACCACGAGGCGGCACTTGCGGCCGGGAAAGAGTTCCACGAAGGCGGCGCTGAGGGCCGTTGCGGCCGGGCCGTTGTGACTCCCGTCGACGAGGACCAGAGGTTCTTCGCGAATGACTTGGAATCGCGCAGGCCATCGCGTCGCGGCGATGCCGCGCAGGATGGCCTCGTCGGGGATCTGGAAGCCTGCCCTCCGCATCTCCGTGGCAGCCGTCACGGCCATCCCGACGTTTTCCACCTGGAACGAACCCAGGAGGGACGTCTGGACGTCAAGCTCGCCGAACTCCCCGCGCACCCGGATCCGCTGGCCCCGGAGGTCCTGGGAGATCCGCTCGGCGTGGACGTCCCGGCCCACGACGGTGAGCGGCACATGGATCTCCCGGCACCGCTCCTCGATCACGGGGAGGGCCTCCTGGTTCACCGTCACCGCGCGGGACGCGGGTTTGATGATCCCCGCCTTCTCCCGGGCGATGCGGTCGACCGTCCGCCCGAGGTGCTCCGTGTGCTCCAAGCCGACCCGCGTAAGGACGGCCACGGTCCCGTCGATCACGTTCGTGGCATCCAACCGGCCGCCCATCCCGACCTCGATGACTACGGCGTCGACGTTGCGCTCGCGGAAGTGTTCGAAGGCCATGGCCGTCGTGACCTCGAAGAAGGTCGGCTTGTTCACGGCTCGCTCCGCCGTCATGGCCTCCATGACGGGCTGGATTCCAGACCACAACCGCAGGAGGTCCTCGTCCGCAATCGGCACACCGTCCACGCGGATGCGCTCGTTAAACCGCACGAGGTGCGGCGACGTGTACAGGCCGACGCGGTACCCGGCGGCCTGGAGGACCGAGGCAGAGAGGGCGGACACGGAGCCTTTGCCGTTCGTGCCGGTGACGTGGATCGCCTTGAGCCCGCGATGGGGGTCCCCAAGGAGGGCGAGCAGCTTCCGCATGTTGTCGAGGCCGAGCTTGATGCCGAAGCGCTCGAGGCGATACAGTTGCTCCAGGGCCGCCTCGTAGTCCATGGGGGCACCGCTAACCCGATTCCTTGGTTAAAGCTTCGTCTGGTGGCGCGGGCTTGCCGCTAGGGATACGCGAAGCGATATGACAGGCCGGACAGGAGGATCTGGGAGAGGAAGATCCAGGCGATCAGGAACGCGGCCGCGAAGATGAACAGGCCGCGGCGCATCGTGTCCGCAACGTTCGACTTCGTGACGCCTAGGACGAACGCAAGGGTCACGCTGAAGGCGACGGCCGCGTCCATAGCGGCCGTGGAGATCCACGCCAGGTTCCGGATCAGATTCCGGTACGCGACCACGGTGGGGTCGGTGCTTGGCGGTTGATAGTACGGCGCCACCGTCGGCGATGGAGTCAGGAGGATCGCGTGGTACGCGAAGAGGCCCACGAAGATGAGGACGCCGAACAGGACGCCCGTAATCAGGAGCCGGCTCTCCATGGGGAACGATTTCGGCGGCAGGGGACCGGGCGGCATGGGGGACGACGCACCGGGATACGGCGGGGCAGAAGGCTGCACGGGCATTCCTCCGGTCTGCGGCATGGTCTTTCCGGCGGCATAAAGGTACCCGAGGCCGGGGCCATAGCTATATATCGACCGGGACGAATCGTCGCGTCGATGCACCCGGCGGAGCGGATTCGCGGCGCGAAGAGCCTCAAGCTCCAGGGGAAGACGATCGTCCTCGGGGTCACGGGAAGCATCGCCGCCGTGGAGACGGTGAAGCTCGCGCGCGAGCTCATCCGCCACGGGGCCGACGTGCATGCGGTCCTCTCGGAGGCCGCCACGAGCATCGTCCACCCGAACGCGCTCCAGTTCGCCACGGGCCACGAGGTCGTCACGCGTCTCGACGGATCCATGGAATACCTCAAGATGTGCGGGAAGGACGGCGTCGCGGACCTCCTACTGATCGCCCCGTGCACCTCGAACACGATCAGCAAGATCGCGAACGGCATCGATGACACACCGGTCACGACGTACGCGGTGAACGCCCTCGGGTCCGGCATCCCGATCCAGATCGCGCCCGCCGCCCACGAGACCATGATGGAGAACCCCGCCGTCGCGGTGAACCTCCGCCGCCTGCGGGATCTCGGTGTCGAGATCATCGAGCCGAAGTGGGAGGAGAGCAAGGCGAAGATGGCAGAGACCGACGGAATCGTCGCCCGCATCATCCGTCGCCTCGGGCCGAAGGATCTGCACGGGGTGAAGGTCCTCGTCGTCGCGGGCGCCACGGTCGAGCCCATCGATGACATCCGCGTGGTCTCCAACCGCTCCACCGGGTCTACAGGGATTGCACTCGCCCAGGCCGCCTACGAGCACGGAGCAGATGTAGAGCTGTGGCTCGGCCGACACGAGTCGCCCGTGCCTCCGTGGATACCCATGAAGGCTTTCGAGACCACCGCGGACCTCGCGACGATGGCCGAGGATACAGACGCGGACATCACCCTCGTCCCCGCCGCCGTGGCGGATTTTGCCCCGAAGAAGCGGAAGGGGAAGATCCCCACGCGCGAGGGGGCGCTCACCCTGGACCTCCAGCCCACGCCGAAGGTCCTGCGCACCCTGCGCAAGGGGACGCGGAAGAGTCTCGTGGGCTTCAAGGCCGAGGCGGGCGTGACCGCGACGGAGCTCAAGTCCAAGGCCATGGCCCTTCTGAAGGAGGCGGACCTGGACCTCGTCGTCGCGAACGACGTCACGCGCATGAAGGCCGACGCCACCGCCGTCACGATCTTCGACCGCAAGGGGCGCTCGACGACCTTCGAGGGCACCAAGGCCCTCGCGGCCGAGCGCATCTGGAGAGCGGTCCTGCATGGTGTCTCAGGGTGAGGCGTTCTGCCCGGGGCACGTCACCGCCTTCTTCGAGGTGGTTGAGGACAAGGACCCGAGGAAGAAGGGGTCGCGAGGCGCCGGCCTTTCCCTGAGCCTCGGCGTGCGATCCGTGGCCCGGGTCCGTGAAGCGCCGAGGCCGTCCCTGGAGGTGTTCATGAACGGGAAGCGGGCGAAAGCCGAGGTCACGGAGCGGGCCGCCTCCAAGGTCCTCAAGGACGGCTCGTACGAGGTGAAGATCCTCACGGATACTCCTCTTCCCGTGTCCCAGGGCTTCGGCGTGAGCGCGGGAGCCGCCCTGAGCACCGCGCTCGCGATCGACGACGCCCTCGGGCGGGGGTTGAAACGGGACGAGCTCGTAGCGATGGCCCACGAGGCCGAGGTGGAATGCGGCACGGGCCTCGGCGACGTCGTGTCCGCATCCTTGGGCGGAATGGATCTGCGCCTGCAGCCCGGAGCACCCGGCCATGCCGAGGTGAAGAAGTTCCCGGTGCACCGGGACCTCCTCCTCGCGGTGGTGGGCCCGGATATCCTCACGAAGACCGTGATTCGCGACCCCGCGAAGGTCGCCGCGATCAACCGGGCCGGCGGTTCGTGCGTGCGGGAGTTCGCCGCGGACCCCACCTTCGAACGGCTGTTTGATCTGGGGAACCGGTTCGCCGAGGAGACGGGCCTCGCGAGCAAGACGATCCGGGAGGTCGTGCAGGCGAGCCGCATGTTCGGGCGGGCCACGATGGCCATGCTCGGCAACTCCATCTTCGCCGAGGGCGGCCGGGAGGAGCTCGCGACCCTGTACCTGAAGTTCGGGACGCTGATGAGGTGCGAGGTCGACAACGAGGGCGCACGGGTCCTGTGATCACTCGCTCAGGGTGAAGAGCTGGTCGTCCTGGCCCACATCGAAGAGGCCGATCCTCGCGCCCGCGTCGAGCCACCCGTGGGCGTAGTTGATGTTCGCCAGGGCCTTGTCCAGTTCCCCCTGGTCCCGGAAATGCTTCGCGTCCTGCGTGTAGGCCTTCGCCATGGAGAGGAAGTCCTCCGCCATCTTCCGCAGGTGGGACCGGGGCGGGGGGACAACCCTCACTTTTGTCAGGGCCCGCTCCGTGAGGGCGATGTCCTTGTCCACGAGGGGCCTGAGGTCCACATCACTCCATCGCTCGCCGTGCGTTAAGCCTTTTTCGCGCCGCCAATCAATCCTCGATGACCTTTACGCTCTCGCCGCCGTGCTTCGTCTCTCTCGGCCGGACCTCGACCATGAGTGGCATCTGCAGGCCGCCGCCCGTCATGATCGCGACGCCGATCGGGAGGCGGGAGATCTCCTCCGCCATCGCCGAGGTGAGGCCTTCGACGCTCGAGACGATCGCCTTGAGATCGTTGGGGTTCGTGACCTTGAGGATGATCTGGGTGTTGCACTGGCTCAGGACGTTCTTGTCGATCTTGGCGGCGCGCTGCGTGATCACGAGGAGGCCCAGGCCGAACTTGCGACCCTCCGACGCGAGGGTCCGGAACACCTTCGAGGAGGCCACCTGCCCGACCTGGGGGCAGAAATTGTGGGACTCCTCGACGACCAGCATCATCGGGGGGATGCGGCCGACCTTGCGCAGCTCGAACATGGCGGTGGCTAGGCGGTTGACCACCAGCTCCTGGATGTCGGGAGCCACGCCCTTCAGGTTGATGATCGTCGTCTTGCCCTTGACCACGAGCTCGTCGATGCGGGTGCCCTCCTGGGCGAAGATATCGACCTCGCTCAGGTACTCGAGCTCGTCGATGAGGCTCGCGTTCTGCGGGTCGTCCTCCCGCTCGAGGACGCGGATCACGTCGCGGATCGTGTAGCTCTTCGTGGCTGCCCTCAGGGTGTCCAGGGCCTTCCGGAGGGCCGTGAGATGCGTCCGGACCTTTCCCGATCCCGTGAGGGAGAGGATGTCGCGGGCATCGAGGTTGCTCAGGGTGAACTTGAGAGGTCGAGAACCGCCGTTGACCTTCGTGTCGGGGGAGAAGATCTGCAACAGCTCCCCATATCCGCGCGTATCCACGTGGAAGCGGCCTGCGCCCTGCACAACCTTTCCCTTTTCCCGCAGAGTCTCGTACTCCCCATGGGGATCGATGATCACGGTGGTCACGTGGTGCTTCATCAGCTCCTCGATAATCACGCCGGCGATGTAGGACTTTCCGCCGCCCGTCTTCGCGACGATGGACACGTGCTTCTGGACCATCGCGTTGATGTCCAGGTAGACGGGCACGTTGTGGCCCGCTAGGAGCCCGACGTAGGCCCCGTGCTTCTTGTCCTCCGTGAGGCCGATGACCTCCTGGATCGTCTCCTTCTCCGCCTTGTAGACCGCCTCCCCCGCACGGAAGGGCGTCCGGGGGACCAGGAGGAGTCCGCGGTCGTCCCGATAGCCGATCACCGAGATCTGGGCGGACACCCGCTCCTCGATATCCACCGGTTCCCCGTCGCCCATGTGCTGGGCCTTGTCCAGCGAAAGGTCCGTCTTGCGCTCGATCTCGTCCACGCGGCCCAGGACGATGCCGCAGGTCTCGTGGTTCACCTGGACAAAGTCGTAGCGGTCCACGGGCTCGATGACCGAGCAGCGAAAGGATGTCGAGCCGACGTCGCCGTAGATGACGCCGATGAATCCGTTTCCATGGTGAAAGGATGGCTTAGAATGGGCGAGGGACTCCATGCGTGCACCCCATGGATGCCGCGATAACCGGCGGGGGACTTAAAAAGATTTGTCCATGTGAGTCTACGGGCTTCGCTTGGCCCAGTGAGAACCAGCTCTGATATTCTTGTGTTGCGAGTTCAAGCCCGCTGCGCGCCCTTGGACTCCACGTCATGGCGGCCCAGCCCGAGGACCTACATCTCCCCATCGTGTTCGGTCGGGCGTTCCTCGTCGAGCTCGAGCGGGGGGACCTGGCCATGGCGCAGGTCTTCGCGCGGGCCTTCCTCAGCCATCTCCCGGTACAGGCCGCCTCCCCGTGAATTAGCGGTGGCGGTGTGCGAACGCGAGCCGCTTCTCCATGGCCGCGATGACGTCCACCACCACCGCGGCCTTGGCCTTCGCGGCGTCGACCACGATGTATCGCTTCGACTTCGCAAGGACGTCGTAGTTTGCGGCGACCTTCGTCAGCAGGGACAGGTCCTCGAACCGAACCCTGTTCGGGCGGTCGGCGATGCGGGCCAGTCCCGCTTCCGCGGAGATGCGCAAGAGGATCGTGAGGTCGGGCGGGAGGAGCCAGGGTTCGCTGACCCCCTTGAGGAAGGCCATGGGCTCCTCGACGACGCCTTCGAGGCGAGCGGCCTGATACGCGTACGTGGAGTCTGCGTAGCGGTCGCAGAGGACCAGCTCTCCTCGCGCGAGGTGGGCGCGAATCTCCTCCAGGTGGGCCGCGCGATCCGCGAGGAAAAGGAAAGATTCGGCAAGGGGCCCGACGTCGTCGTGATACGCACGCCGGATGGCGTCCCCGAGCCAGGAGTGCGTCGGTTCTCCGGTCAGGAAGACCTTCTCTCCGCGTTTCCCTAAGGATTCCGCGACGAGCCGGCTCACGGTTGACTTTCCGGAGCCGTCGATGCCCTCGAAGGTGACGAAGCCTTTGAGCACGGCGGGCCGCAATGGACCGACGCCGGATTAACCCGTCGACGCACGCCTCCGACGAAGTCTGCGCGCAATGTTAATATAGCGTGCATCGGCTCGGTGGCGCGCCGTCAGGGATTCGGGGGGCGGATACGATTTCATGGAAGCTCAGGGGCGACACTCGGAAGCTTTCGCAGGGAGGGGATCGGGAGGCTCGCTGCCGAAAATGCCACGTGCGCCTCGTCCTGCTCCCTGAGGATCACCGCCAGGGATACTGCTTCGACTGCTATGATGCCCTCGAAGTCCGTTCCCCACAGCTCTACTAGTCCATCGCTTGGCCGACGAGTTCGCGCTGCCGCGCCTGCCGCTGCCGCTTCCAACGTCGCAGATCTTCCTCGATCCACGCGGGCGGCCGGCCCTGGGACCTGAGCCAGTCGACGTTCGGCTTGTAGACGATGTCCCAGTAGTGGAGGGCGACCTCGACCTCCTCCGTGACTTCCTCCTCCGCAGGACCGGCCTCCTCCTGGCCTCGAGCGCCGATCTGCCACGCCCAGGCTTTCAGCTCCTCGAGGAGCGGGGACTTCGTGCGACCCTCCCACACCAGGGTCGACCGCTTCAGGACGTCATGGGCCTCGTCCCGGTCGAAGACCGCGGACACGCGCTCCACATTGCTCCCCCACAGGGGTCTCTCCAGGGTGCCCTTCCAGCGGAGGCCGTGCTTGGCCAAGAGGCGCTTGAAGGCCTCCTTGTTCCGCGAGTAGGCGTCCCCACCCAATTCGAAACGGAAACGCATGACGGCCCGCCCAGAGCGCATTTCAGACGTTAACGGTTTCGCGCGACCGCCGTACACTTCAAGGAGCCCACGCCTGGGATCTCCGCCTCGAGCACGTCCCCTCCCACGATGGGCCACACGCCCGACGGGGTGCCTGTGGCCAGGATGTCCCCGCGCTCGAGGCTCATGATCCGCGAGGCCGCGGCGAGGAGCTGTGGGACGCGGAAGACCATCTGGCTCGTATTCGAATCCTGGCGCAACACACCGTTCACCCGGAGGCGGATGGGCAGCGTATGCGGGTCATGCACGCGCGAGGCGGCCACGCCCGTGGAAATCGGCGCAAAGGTGTCGAAGCCCTTCGAGGCGGTCCAGGGCGCGCCCTCCAGGCGGGCCTGGGACTGGAGGTCCCGCGCGGTGATGTCAAAGAAGACCGCGTAGCCGGCCACGAGGCCCATCGCGTGCTCAGGCGGGATGTCCTTGCCTCCTTGCTCCAGGATCACCGCGAGTTCCGTCTCCACCTCGACCCGATGGGACTCGGGCGGGAGCAGGATGCTCCCGCCGCCCGGCAGGAGCGCCGTCGTGGGCTTGAGGAAGAAGATCGGCTCCGTGGGCACAGGGGTGTTCATCTCCTTCGCATGGTCCGCGTAGTTGCGGGCGACGCACACGACCTTCGTGGCATGGATGCGGCGTCCTCCGACGGTGATGACGTGGCTCATGGACTTACCTCGTTGGGGCGGGTCTGCGATTCGCGAGCTTGTAGCGCACGAGCGTGACGGCGACGACGGCGAACATGATTGCGGCCCCGAACCCCACGAACGTGCCCAAGTCGCCGTACTGGGTGAAGGTTTCCCCGAAGCTCGCGAGGAAGTTGTAGGTCGCGTGCATCGTGACCGCGACGAGGTAGTAGGGCACGAAGGCGTAACGGCGCCCGGACAGCCAGCCCGTGGCCAGGCCGTAGCCGGTGACCGCGGTCGCACTCGCATGGAGCAGGGAGGAGGAGAAGGAGCGAATCGCGATCACCGCGAGGGAGGCGGACGCGCCTCCGCCGGCGACGGTCAGGACCGACAGTCCGTTGAAGAGATTCTCAGTGGCGGAGAATCCCAGCCCAGCCGCCGCACCGAACACGAGTCCGTCCACGCGGGCTCGTGCCACAGGCTTCCCCGTCCGGGCACTGATCGCCTTCGCCGCCTCCTCGACAAACGGGGCCAGCACGACGACCAGGAAGATCGTCTCCGGGTCGGTGAAGTGCTGGGAGAGGAACACGTAGAGCGGCCCTGCGCTCTCCGCGGCGGCCCCGAGGAGGAGCTCCAAGACCAGGGCGATGATCACACTGAAGACCGCGCCCCAGATGAAGGCCTTGAGGACGATGGGCATCGGCTGCCGACCGATGCGCTTCGTGTTCCGAATCCACCACACGAAGAGGAGCGGGAGGGCGAAGGCGGACGCCACTAGGACCAGGAGGAAGTAGGGAGAAGATGCGAGGTTCGCCATCGCCCCCGGCCCCGCCTCAGCGGTCCTCCGTCCTGGCGACCTCGTGCTTCAGCTTCGCGTGGGCCGCGGCGAGTCGGGCCACGGGCACGCGGAAGGGCGAGCAGGAGACGTAGTTGAGGCCGAGCTCGTGGCAGAGCTCGATGCTGGCGGGATCGCCGCCGTGCTCTCCACAGATCCCGATCTCCAGGCTGGACCGCACCTTGCGTCCCTTCTGGACGCACATCCGCATGAGCTGGCCCACGCCCTCCCGGTCCAGGGACTGGAAGGGGTTGAAGGGTAGGATCTTGCGGTCCACGTAGGACAGGAGGAACTTGCCCTCCGCGTCGTCGCGGCTGTACCCAAAGGTCGTCTGCGTCAGGTCGTTCGTCCCGAAGGAGAAGAACTCCGCGTACTCGGCAATCTCGTCTGCGGTCAGTGCGGCCCGCGGGATCTCGATCATCGTGCCGAACTTGTAGTCCACGGCCACGCCCGCCCGCTCCATGACCTTCTTCGCCTGCGCCTCGAGCGCGTCCCGCTGGTCCTTGAGCTCGTTCACGTGCCCCACGAGGGGGATCATGATCTCCGGGTGGACATCGACGCCTTCCTTCCTGAGCAGGCACGCGGCCTCGAAGATCGCGCGGACCTGCATCTCCGTGATCTCGGGGAAGGTGATGCCGAGGCGGCAGCCGCGGAGGCCGAGCATGGGGTTCGCCTCGCGGATCGCCGCGACGGCGGCGAGCAGGAGCTCCTTCTCCGGAAGAAGGACCTCGATGCCTCGGGCCAGGTCGCCCTTCCCGGCCTCCTGGACCTCGTCGAGGAAGACGCGGTCCTCCTCGGATGCCGCCGTCCTCGTGAGGATCTGCGGGTCGCTGCGGGCGAGGCGGAGCTTCGTGACCTGCACGAGTAGCGTCTCGTAGTTCGGGAGGAACTCATGGAGGGGCGGATCGATGAGGCGGATGATGACCGGCAAACCGGCCATGGCCCGCAGGATGCCGACGAAATCCTCCCTCTGCAGCTCCCCGAGTTTCTCGAGGGATCCCAGGTAGCGTCGCGACAGGTCCTCGAAGGCGGGCCCGAGCAGGTCCAACCTCTTCTCGAGCTCCGCCCGCTTCCCCTCTTTGGCGGACCCGATCTCCGCCTGGAGGGCCCGATGCTGCGCGGACACACGACGGTACTCCGGCGCCGCGAGGATCATCTCGTGAACGATGGGGAGCCTCTCGGTCTCGAAGAACATGTGCTCGGTACGGCACAGGCCGATGCCCTGGGCACCGAACTTGCGGGCCCGCTGGGCATCTCTCGGGTAGTCCGCGTTGGCCCACACCTGCAGGCGCCGCATCTCGTCGGCCCAGGAGAGCAGCGTCTTGAGGTTTTCTTCCCGGTCGAAGTCCGGTTCAATCGTCCGGATCGGACCTTCGTAGACTTCGCCCGTGGTGCCGTCGATGGACACAAAGTCCCCGCGCCTCACGACCTTCTCGCCGACTCGGAACTCCCCGGCGTCGTAGTCGATCCGGAGAGCTTCGCACCCCGCCACGCAGGGGAGGCCCAGGCCGCGTGCGACGACCGCTGCGTGGCTCGTCGCCCCGCCGTGCGCGGTGAGGATGCCTTTCGAGTGCAGCATCCCATGGACGTCGTCCGGAGAGGTTTCGACCCGGACGAGGACGACGGGCTTCTTCTCGTCATGACCGAGATGTTCCGCCTCGTCGGGATCGAAGGAGACGTAGCCGGTGGCGGCCCCCGGGGACGCGTTGAGGCCCTTCGCCAGGTACCGACCCTCCCGCCTGGCGCTCTCTTTCGCCGCCTCGTCGAACCGGGGCAGGAGCAGCTGAATCACATGGAGGGGCTCGACCCGGAGCAGGGCCTCTTCCTTCGTGATGAGGCCTTCCCGGACCATGTCCACCGCAATCTTCACCGCGGCCTGCGCGGTCCGCTTGCCGTTCCGCGTCTGGAGCATGAAGAGCTTCCCACGCTCCACGGTGAACTCCATGTCCTGCACGTCCCGGTAGTGCTTCTCCAGGAGCTCGGACACGCGGACGAACTGGTCGTAGATCGCCGGGGAGTGCTCCCTTAATTCGGAGATCTTGTACGGCGTGCGGATCCCCGCGACGACGTCCTCGCCCTGGGCGTTGGCGAGGTACTCGCCGAAGAGCTCCTTCGCGCCCGTGGACGGATTGCGGGTGAAGGCCACGCCCGTGCCGGAGTCGGGGCCCATGTTCCCGAAGACCATCCTCTGGACGTTCGCCGCCGTCCCGAGGTTGTGGGGGATCTTGTTGAAGTTACGATAGTCCACCGCGCGCTTCCCGTTCCAGGAGCGGAAGACCGCGGCGATGGCCTCGCGGAGCTGGTCCCTGGGCTTCTGCGGGAAATCCTCCTTGAGCTCCGCGCGGTAGAGGGCCTTGTACTCCTCGACGATGTGCCGGAGCATGTCCGTGGTCAGGTCCGTGTCCTTCTTCCCTTCCGTCCTCTCCTTGTAGCGATCCAGGATGGCCTCGAACTTGTGCCCCTCGATATCCTTCACGATCCGCCCGAACATGGAGAGGAGGCGGCGGTACGAGTCCCAGGCGTAGCGCTCGTTGGACGTGAGCGTCGCGAGGGCGTGCACGGTCTCGTCGTTGAGCCCGACGTTCAGGACCGTGTCCATCATCCCGGGCATGGAGAACTTCGCGCCGCTCCGGACCGACAGGAGGAGCGAGTTCAACGGGGCGCCGAACATCTTGCCCGATTTCGCCTCAATCGAGGTGACGCCCTCCTCCACCTGCTTGAGCAGCCCGGGCGGGAACCGGTTTCTCTTGCTGTATGCATTGCAGGCCTTGGTGGTGATCGTGAACCCGGGCGGGACCGGAAGGCCCAGGCGGGTCATCTCCGCGAGCCCGGCTCCCTTCCCTCCGAGGAGGTCCCGCATGGAGGCGCTCCCCTCCTCGAAGAGATAGACGTACTTGGGCAGTTCTCCACCCCAGGGCGCTGTAGTCCGGTGAGTTATATAACGATTTTTTCACGACTCGGGCTCACTTGAGCCCCCGTAGGTCCTCGAGGAGCTGGGCGCATCGGACGATGGCCACGAGGCCGTAGAGCTGGTAGAGGAGGGACACCTTGGTGGGCACCGGGACCGACGGGTCGTCGAACTTGGCGAAGAGGGCGTCGATGGCCTGCCGCGCCTCCCGGATCGAGCCCAGGTCCCCGGACCCGCGGAAGTCCATCGCGAGGGCCCACAGGGCGTCCCGCACGCTCAGCGCGTGGGCCTTGTAGGTGGCCTCGAGCACGGAGGTGCTCCCCCGGACGTATTCCCGGCTGCCCAGGAACATGAGGCCCGCGGAAAGGCCGCTCATGAGGAACCGCATGAGGGACCCGTGCTCTGCGGTCAGGATGTTCTCGACCCCGAGGACGCCCACGGAGGCGAGGTCGTACAGGCTCGCCGTGTCGGCGGCCTTGGTCGACGTGGAGAAGCCGACGACCTCCACGCCGAAGGAGTAGAAGCGCGAGACCGCGTCCAGGGCGGCCTCTGCGGATTTCGCCCGCTCCGAATCCGTGCGAGCCTCGAACCAGCGGGAGACCACCTGGAGGTCTCCCCGGAGTCGGAGCAGGGACGCCTCGTCGAAGCGAGCCAACGCGTCCCGAAGCGCCGCCCGGTAGGAATCCACGAGGGTCGCAGCATCCCCCTTGGCCATCGCCGCCGCGATGGGGCTCCATGGGCTAAAAGACTATCCTGGGCTCCCCTCAGAAGCCCATCTGCCAGGCCTTGATGTCCGCGCGCCTCCGCTCGAGGAAGCGGTACACGGTCGCGTGCTCGCTCCCGCGCAGGAGCATGATCACCGCCTCGCGGGCGATCGCCATCTCGAAGGTCGGTCCCAGGAGGGAGACCGTGTGTCCAAAGACGGACATCTCCACGCTCGTGAGCTCCTCGACCAGGCGGCGCGTCTTGCCCCGAGTGCCGATCACCCGGGCGCGCACCTGCTCGATGCGGGCCTTCGAGCGGGCGAAGTCCTTGATGTCGAGGACCTCCAGATACGCGTCGTCGTCGAGGAGGCGGAAGGCCCGCTCCTCCGAGAAGCCGCGGCCGATTGCCTGGACGATGTCCCGAGCCTTCAGCGCCATCACGGGATCCTTGACCTTGGATTCGTCGATCGTGACCTCGCCCGACCCGGAGTCCACGTCGACGCGGGTGCCCGTGGCCTCCTGGAGGCGGCGCTTCGTCACGCCCTCAGGACCGATGAGGACGCCCACCCGTTCCGAAGGGATTCGCGCGTAGAGCATCTCAGCCGGCCCCCAGGGCCTCCTCAAGTGACGCGGGAGTCACGTCCACGCCCTTTCGGTGGAAGAACCGAGCGATGTTCGCGATATCCCTCTTGTACCACTCCGGAGCCCGGGGGTGATTGAAGAGGACCGCCTGACCGACGTCGATCACGATGACCCGTTCGTCCCAGAAGAGGAGGTTGTACTCGCTGAGATCCGCGTGCACGAGTCCCGCCTTCCGAATCGCCCTCATGTTGTCGACGACGTCGTTGTAGACGGAGTGAGGATCGTCTATCACGATCTCACGGAGGAGCGGCGCGGGTTGCGTCTCATCCCCGATGTACTCCATGACGAGGACGTTGGCCTCCACCCGCTCCGGCGAGGGCACGCGCACGCCCGCCTCCTGCATGCGCACGAGGTTCTGGTACTCCTTCTGGGCCCACGCGAAGATCGTGGGCTTCGTGCCCCGCTTCACCCGCTTGAAACGCGGGTCGCCTTCGATGTACGTGGCGATGTTCTTGAAGGTGGCCGTGGCGATTCGGTAGATCTTGACCGCCTTTGCTCGGCGGTCGCCCGTGCCGTGGAAGATGTTGGCCTCCTTGCCCGTGCTCACGGGATAGTCCAGGGTGGCCAGCACGCCGTCGTTGATGAGCTGCTGGAGGACACGCAGGCACGCTCGATCGAAGACCTGATGGTAGGTCTTGAGGGCGTCGGAGTCCTTCTCCCGCGTCCGAAGCGCATCGACCTGGGCCTCGAGGCGCTGGAGCGCGCGTTCGTCGAACATCGAGGGAGGCATCGTACGGGCCGCTGCACTAAGAGCTTTGCGGGCCTCTCAGAAGATGTTGATGGACTTCGGGATGACGCCCCGCCGGCTCAGGTACGAGGCCTCCGTCTTCGTGTACCGGTGCCGGATGTCGCACTTTTCGTCCTGGAACTCCCACACCTTCACGACGACGAGGTCCCCCTCGCGAATCCACATGCGCTTCTTGAGCTTCCCCGGGATTCGGCCGAGGCGGCTCTTCCCGTCCGAGCACATCACGCGGATGCGCGAGGCGCCGAGGAGCTGGTCCGCGATGCCCATGATCTCGCCTTCCTTGAGCCGAGGCGTGCGAACACGGAAGACCTCTTCTTCAGGCATGCGGAGCGAGGATGAAAGAGGGGGGCTTAAACGTTTGCCGGTGGTTTTCTCTATTCTTCCAGGTCCGCCGCGCCCGCCTCGACGGGGGCCTCCTCGGGAGGCGTCTCGTTCACGGGCACGTACGGATAGGGCTGGAACGGGCTCTCGAAGAAATCTCCGTCCAGGATGTCCACGCCCTCGGGCAGGTCGTACTCCTGGTCGTCGACGTGGCCGAACCAGTACACCACCGAACCGTCGCCGAACATCTCGCTGTAGGGTCCGAGCTGCTTCTTGATGTGCCGCCGGATCTCGTAGGGGTCCCCGAAGATCGCCTTGGACTCGATCCAGTACTTCTTGGAACCGTTGAGCTCCAGGGGCTTGTGCAACAGGATGTCCGGGGTCTTGTCGTACTTGGCCCGCAACTCCTTCTCCGTCTCGTACTTCAGGCCGCGGTCGTTGAGCCACTTCTGGAGCTTGGCCTCCCCCCATCGGCCGCGGGCGAACTGCCGCGCGCTTCCGGTCAGGGAATAGACGATGTCCGCAGCGACGACTTCCTCGAGCTCCCGTCTCAGGCGGCGGTCCCGCACGCCGGCCGGGTCGCGGATCATCTTCCAGAACTGCTTCCGGGGGATCTTGCGCTGCTCGAGGATCATGAGGGAGGCCAGGATCGGAGGGAACTCGAACTTCCGGGCGATGGACGTCAGGCTCTCCCCGTTCTGCCACAGGAAGGCCAAGCGCTTCACCTGGGCCTTCACGCGGTAGAACTTCTTCGTCGTGTCCCGCACGATCCGCTGGGTGTAGATGACGAGGAGGAGCTCCTTGTCGTAGCCGAAGTTCTCCGCGAGGAAGTCGATATCCTCGGCGGTCGCGAGCCTCCGGTACAGGTCCTGGTACTGGCTCAATTTCATCGATAAGGTCAAGCTAAGTCACACGCGCAATAAATGAAAGGGACGGGCCGCTCAACCGAGCCTCGCTACTTAAATATTTGCGGGAGGGGCCCTCGCGCGGGAACCGCTCCGCGAGCGGACGTTCGCCGTGAGGCGGGGCCTCCCGCGACTCCCGGACACCCCAAGGAACGGATAAATAGAACCGCCCTGATGGGCACGCGCTTGCCCCGCCGTCTCGACCCTTCCAAGATCATCAGTGACGCGGCCTACCAGGCCTACGAGCGGCGCCTCCTCCACCAGGTGAAGTCCGCGCCGATCCCGAACCACGTGGCGATCATCATGGACGGGAATCGCCGGTTCGCGCGGGAGATCGGCCTCGGCAACACGCTGGACGGGCACACGCGGGGGCGGGACAAACTCGAGGAGGTCCTCGAGTGGTGCCTCGAGGTGGGCGTGCATATCCTCACGGTCTACGCCTTCTCCACGGAGAACATCAAGCGGCCCTCGGAGGAGGTCCAGCATCTGATGCATCTGTTTGCAGAGAACTTCCGCAGGGTCGGCGATGATTCCCGCGTGCACCAGAACAAGATCAAGATCAAGGTCTTCGGGGACCGGGAGATCCTCCCCGACGACGTGAAGGCCGCGATCCAGTACGCGGAGGACCGCACGAAGGACTACGACGACTACCGCTTCAACCTGGCCGTCGCCTACGGGGGACGAGAGGAGATCCTCCAAGCGATTCGCGATGTGGTGCGGGATGCCCAGGCGGGCAAGGTGCTGCCGGACGACATCAACGAGAAGTTCTTCTCGCGGCGCCTGTACACCGCGGACCTCCCCGACCCGGACCTCGTGCTCCGTACGAGCGGTGAGGAACGCATCTCCAACTTCTTCCTGTGGCAGCTCGCCTACTCCGAGCTGTATTTCGTCGACGTGTACTGGCCCGGATTCCGGAAGATCGATTTCCTCCGCGCCCTCCGTTCCTACCAACAGCGGCAACGGAGGTACGGCGAATGAAGGGGGAGGTCGTCTACTATCGGCTCTTCGACATCGGGGCGTCCGTGGACCTCGGGGAGGTACAGCGGCGCGTGGACATGCCGTTCCTCTCCGGAAGGATCGTCGCCGAACGGGCCGCGCCACGGTACGCGCGCTTCGCGCAGCCCCTCCTCGTCTACGTAGATCAGCGCAACGTGGACTCGAACCTGGGTCCGATGACCCTCAACGTCGCCGTCAAGCTGTATGGCGTGGGCGCCCTCGCGGTCGTGCTGCGGACCGCCTTCGAGGCCTCGAACCTGCGGGACCTGCGGCCCTATGCGAGCCTGCGCATCCGGGGCGGCGAGAAGGAGGAGACCCTCGACGAATACGGCGCGCGCATCGCAGGGCGCATCGAGGAGGATCTCGTACCCTACATGCACGATTCCTACGACGTCAAGGTGGAACCGGAGCCCTACGTCGTGTATTGCATCACGGTCTCCGAGCACCCCGTGCGCTCGTTCCAGGAGGAATGGCGGCGCGAGGTGACCGCCCTCCTCGCGAGCGACCCGAGGCCCGACGACATCAGCGACGAGGAGGTCGAGGACACCTGGAAGGCCTGGCTGTCCTACTATCAGGACGACCTCGTCGTCGTGGAGTGGGACGCGGCCCTCGTGATCGAACCCACCGCTTCCTACGAGGACACCCTCGCCGTCTTCGAGATCGCGAACCTCCAGCTCCTTAAGCTGCGCACCTACGACGCGTATCTCGACAAGGTCGTGGACAAGGCCTACGACGATCTGGAGGAGCTCTCGGGTCCGAGCGCCCTCTTCCGCAGTGCGGGGGGGAGGGTCAAGGAGCTCTCCGACGTGCGCATGGACCTCGCCGAGGCGACGTTCCAGGTGGACAACATCTCGAAACTCTGGGGCGACTGGTTCCTGGGGAAGGTCTACCGCGCGTGCGCGAGGAAGTTCGAGCTCGAGTCCTGGCGGCGCACCGTCGTGGAGAAGATGCAGGACCTCACGGAGATCTATCAGGTGGCCCAGACCCAGTTCGAGGCCCGCCGCATGCTGGCCCTCGAAATCCTCATCGTCCTCCTGTTCGCGATCGACCTGCTCCTCATCGTGTTCCACGTCTGACCTTCGGGCGCGCGGTCTTCAGGGGCGACCCGCAGGTCGGGCACTCCTCGTGCCACTCGGGCCACGTCCTGCCGCAGCCCGTGCAGCGGTAGGTCCACTGCCAGACCTCGGCGATGCCCCTCTCCATGACCGTCTCAAAGGGAACGCCGAGGGCGCAGGCCACGTTCTGGATCGAGTAGTCGTCCGTGACGAGGGTGGCCTGGGAATCAAGGGCGAGGGCGAGCAACGCGGTGTCCGTGGGGGAGAGGCGGTGCGCGTCCCCCGTGGTCTCGCCCGCCGCGCGCACGCGTTCGAGGGCCTCCTTCCCGGGAGACAGGATTCGCACCTGGGTGTCCAGAATCGCCTCGAGCTGGGGCGTCATCCCATGGCGACGCACCTCGCGGAGGACCTCGGGGACGGTGCAGAGCTCTCCGGGAAATTGGCGGCCCGTGAGGAGGGCGGAGGCGTCGAGGACGCGCTTCATGCGAGGCTCAGCTGACCACGACGGACCCGAGGACGGGCATGAAGACCCAGGAGCCGCTCGCCTGGTGGATCGATTGGGCCAGGTCGAAGTCCAGCGTCACGGTCGTCACCCCGCCGGCCTTGAGGTCAAAGGGGGTGTTCGTCTCTAGGATACCGCCGGCCACGGTCATGGGCACGGAGGCCCCGCCCATCATCGTCCCGCTCGCCGAGGTCACGACGATCCGGATCTGGGTGTACTTGCCCGCGGGGACCTTGTTGAGGGCGAGGACCTTCGTCAGGTTGCCGAGGTTCATGAAGTCGATCGTGGACACGGCCAAGGAGAGGTTGAGCCACTGGCTCTCGTTGCCCGCGTTCGCGGGATGCACCCGGACCTCAGAGAAGGTCACGAGGAGGTGGCTGAAGTCCGTGGGCGCGTCGCGGACCTGGATGACAAGGGTGCCCGAGGCCGGAACCGACAGATAGTACAGGGTCCCCACGAGGACCAAGACGATGCCCAGCGCGAGGACCAAGAGTACCCGCGGGCTGCCACTCCCCCGCATCCAGGACGCGCGACAGGCGTCCCACCTCATATAGATAGCGGATGGTATCGATTTCGGGAATAGGAGTCACGCCGAAACCGGCGGAATGGTCATCCCGATCGTCCCGTACACGCGGTCGATCGCGCTCCGCGCCGCCCCGGCGTCGTCCGTCTTCACGAGGATTTTCCCGCTCTCGTAGAGCGTGAGCTCGGGTTCGCCGCCGATGATGAGCATCACCTTGACGTCGTTCACAGGGAGGCCGGCCTTGCGGAGCGAATCCGCCGCGGAGGCGAGGTCCACCCGGGTGGGCTTCTTCAGGGTGGAGATGAAGGCCGTGGCGGTGCGGCAGGGTTTGAGCAGGTAGTACGTCATGGGACGGCCCTCGGGGAGGCTTCCGCATCAGGGGCGCGGTGGTCTTTGAACTTTTCCGGCCGGGCCCCCTCGAGGCATCTCGCGACGAGGGCGGCGATGTCCAATTTCGTCTCTTCCGCGAGGATCTGCTCGAGGCGGGCCTGCGTGGCGGGCTTCGGCGGTCCGAGGAGGTCGCAGATCTCTGGTCCTTTGGAGACCTCGTAGGTGCCGAGACCCTTCGCCCGGTCCACGATCTCCTGCTTATCCAGGCCGATGAGAGGCCGCAGGACCGGGCGACGGGCCGCCGCGTCGATGGCCTTCAAGTTCGCGAGGGTCTGGCTCGACACCTGGCCGAGGTTCTCACCGGTGACCAGGACCTCCGCGCCCTCGCGGTCCGCAATCGCGTCTCCGAGGCGGACCATGAGGCGCTTGGTGAGGACGAAATAGAAGCGGCGGTTGCAGGCGTGGGCCACTTCCGCGAACGCCTCTCCGACGCGGACGACATACAGGGTGGGGAAGCCGAGGATCTCGACGAGCTTCCTCGACTTGACCGAGGAGGCGTCGTCCGTGATCGGCTCGAGGGAGAAGTGGGTCGCCACCAGCTCGAAGCCCTGGCGGGCCATGAGCGCGCCGGCGACCGGACTGTCGAACCCGCCACTGAGGAGGAGGACGCCCTTCCGCATCCCCTCACACCCCCACGTACTTCGCGTAGATCGAGCGGGCTTTCGCCGCCTCGGACACGCCGCGGAGGAGGGCTCGGCCGTCGGAAAAGACCGTGAGATGGTGGCCCTCCACGTCGGCCACGAGCACGCTCCCGACCGCGCGGACCGTCCCCAGCTTGCCGAGGCGGCGGGAGAGGGCGTCCAGGTCCACGGGCTGGCGCGACACGGGGTCCAAGGAGATCGTGTCGCTCCCGCAGAGGGACGCTAGGACCTGCGGGCGTTTCGCTCGGCTCGCCTCCCGCTCTCCCTTCACGCACGCGGGGCAATCGGCACGACGAGCCACGCGGATCCTCTGGATATCGGGGTTCCAACCGTCAATCACGATGAGTTCCCCCGTGGGCTTACCGCCCACGAGGAGGCGGATTCCCTCGCCCGCTTCGATGGCCCCGACTTGGGCCGAGACGCTGTTCAGGATCCCCGCGGTCTCGCACGTCGGCAGGGAGCCGGGCGGCGGAGCCCTGGGGTTGAGGCACTGGAAACACGCGGTGTCCGGAGACCGCATCGCGAAGACCATCCCGTAGGTCCCGATCGCTCCCCCGTAGACAAAGGGTATCCCCGCGTCGATCGCCACTTCGTTGAGCAGGTACCGCGTCTCCAGGTTGTCCGTGCCGTCAAGCACGAGGCCGGCATCCTGCACGACCTCATGGACCGTGAGCGGATGGACGTCCTTGGCCACGGCCTCGATACCGATGTCCGAATTCGCCTTCGAGAGCCGCTCAGCGGCGGCCTCGGCCTTCGGACGATCCAGGTCCGCCTCCGTGTAGAGGCTCTGACGCTGGAGGTTCACGAGCTCGACCACATCACGGTCCACCAGGCGGAGATGGCCTACGCCCGCGCGGGCGAGGAGATCGGCAGCGACCGATCCGAGGGCGCCCACCCCGACGACCACCACCTTCGATCGGGAGAGAGCCCGCTGTCCCTTCTCCCCAATCTCGGGGAGCACGATCTGCCGACGGTACCGGTCCGGACGGGGCATCGCGCGAGTAACAGACAGGCGGCTTATGGCCTTTTGCGGAGCCTACGAGCCAAAGACGTAGGAGAGCTTGAGCCTGGAGCGGAGCTCGGCGACTTCCTTCCGGACATCCTCGCCCCGGGCCGCGCGCACGATGAGCCCGGCGACGGTCTGCATGTCCTCCTCCCTCGCACCCCACCGCGTGACCTCGTTCGTGCCGATGCGACCGACCGCGTCAACGATGAGGTTGTTCGCCTCGAGGCGGTCCGCGAAGGCGTTCGGCGAAAGGCTCCACTTCTCTTTCATTAGGGCGGGGTCCACATGGAGCTGGTGGGACTGGGAGAACCCCTGGGCCTTGAACTTCACCGGGAACCCCCATTTGTCCAGCTGGCTCCCGAGGGCTTTCGTGTTCGCCACGGTCTGCTTCGCGTAGGCCGGACCGAAGGCCTTCATCTCCAGGAGGACCTGGGCCGTGGCCGCAATCCGGTTCCAGTGGGCGTTGTCCTGGGTCCGCCACATCATTGTGGACATGGCCCGCTCGAAGACGTCCTTCCGGTTCGCCAGGAGCAGGCCGCCCTGGGGGCCGGGGAAGGACTTGTGGGTGCTCGCACTCAGGACGTCGACGCCCTCGAGCATGGGCCGCTGGAACTCCCCGCCGGCGATGAGCCCGAGCACATGGGACGCGTCGTAGGCCAGGATCGCGCCCACATCGTCGCACGCGCCGCGGAGCCAGCGGAGGTTGTAGGGGAAGAGGATCGCGCTCGTACCCACGAGGACGAGGCGCGGCCGCGTCTCGATGATTGCGTCCGCGGCCGCCTTCGAATCCACGTTCCATGCAGTCGTGTCGAAGGGGAGGAAGCCCACCTGGAGGCCCAGGTACTCGGGGAGGAATCCGGGCATGTAGCCGTCATACCCGCCGTGCTCGGATCGGATCGATAGGACCTTGTCCCCGCGGCGGCAACACGCCTGCAGGAGCAGGAAGCCCGCGAGGTGGCCGGAAAGGGGCTTGAGGCTCGCGTAGGACGCGGTGAAGACCTCCTTCGCGAGGGACTCCGCGAGATGCTCCATCTGGTCGGTGAACCGGGTCCCCCGGTACGCGTTGCCGATGTCCCCGATCTGGGGCGCGAACTCCGCCGGGAGCGTGTAGCGGCCGGCGAAGTCCGTGCCGAGGAGGGCCCTCGCCTGCTCGCTGAGCACGTTCTCGGAGGGCTGCAGGTTGATGGTCTCCTGCAACCGCCACCGCTCATGCGCCCGCACGAGGTCGTGGAGGTCGACCATGGAGGCGGGATAGGCGGACCGTCTATAAGGGGACTGCCGCGGACCTCCCGTGTCCGCGATCAGTTGTAGAGGTTGAACTCGTCCTTCTCGGGAGCGTGGTCCCAGTCCTCGTCGGAGTCCTCGAAGACCGCATTGAAGAGGGCGTTCACGATCTCGCGAAGCTGCTGGATTTCAGAACGGAGGCGCGTGAGTTCCTTCATGACGTCTTCATTCGAAGCGGCCATTCGCGACCTCCCGGAGAGGTTTAAACACAGGGTAGGTTCTTATCATTTTGCCTTCGATTATGTTTCCCAATTCTCGGAATGAATCGTCAACGGAAGCGCTCGTGATTCTCAGTGGCGTGGGGGTCCCCGATCTCGGCCGCCGCGACCCCGGTCGCGCCCGTCGCGTCCGTGTCGGTCGTGCCCGCCGCGGCGCTCCCGGTCGCCATGGCCGCCCCCGCGATCGCGCCCACCGCGGTCCCGGTCTCGGCCCTCACGGCCGCCGCCTCGCGACCTCTCCGAGACGCGCCCGCCTCCGAGTTCGGCGGCCGGCACGTCGAGCTTGAGGTCCTCGTAGTCTCGCGCGAGTTTGCGCCGCTCGGACCGTTCGCACCGCGTGCAGTAGAGATCGCGGCCTCGAAGCTCCAGGGTTCCGCGGCACTGACCACAGAAGGCCTTCACGACGCCCAGGTCGGGTTCCGCGGTCGTCAACTGGACGGAGGGCTTGACCTGGATCACCTTGGCGCGGATGATGTCCCCAAGATGGTACATGTCCCGGATATCTTCCGTGTACTCCTCCGACACGTTGGAAATGTGGATCGTGCCCTCGTTCTCCCCGCTGATCTGGCGGTCTCGGCCATGGATCGCGTTCACCGTGGCGGTGGCCATCATGCCGCGGATGTCGTCCACCACGCCGTAGACGATGTCGGCCACCTGGAGTTCCGCGGGCGGGTTGAAGGGACGCACCCGCGCGACTCGGTTCTGCTCGTCGAGCTGCAGCACGCCGGGCGTCGAGGCGAAGACGAGGCCGTCCCGCTCGTAGGCTCCCTCGCCCGGCTCGTACTCCTCCGCAACAGCGATCTGGTCGCCGGGGAGGACCATCTTGGCTTCCATATTGGGCCTCTCGGATTCCCTCGAACGAAAGGGGGGCCGGTATTTATCCCTTCGCGGCCTCGATGCGGAAGAGCACGACGGCGATCCGACGGGCTTCCTCGCGGTGGAAGAAGAAACTCCTCCGGAGCGGGAACTCGTAGGGGATGCGGTCGGTGACCCGCCCGCCCTGGGCCTGGATCCGGCGGAGGACGAACTCCGTGGTGACCCCGTTGTGGAAGGAATAGACCACGCGGGCCACGGACATCGCGCGGTCTAGGAACGGGAGGTCCGCATGCTTCGTCTGGGAGCCAAAGGGCGGGTTCATCAGCGCCGTGTCGAAGGGGCCCGCGACGGAGGTCACGTCCGCATGGCGCCACTCCACGTCCACGCGGGCGCGTCGCGCGTTGCGCTCCGCGACCTGGATGGCTAGGGGATCGATGTCCACTCCGACGGCCTCCGCGGCGCCGAGGAGCTTTGCGGCGATCGCCAGGATCCCGTTCCCGCACCCCGCGTCGAGGACGCGGCAAGCCGCGAGGTCCCCTTTGGCATGCGCGATGTAGGCCACCTCGGACGCGATTCCGGCGGGCGTGGGGTACTGCTCGATATCCGGCCTCGGGGATGGAAGGGCCTCGAGGGACTGGAGGATCCGTTCGAGTTGGACCTTCTTCATCGGACCGCCCGTGGCGCGGGGAGAGACGGTCATTCCTCTTCCAGCGGAGGCGTGACCCGCTTGCTCTCTTCGACTCCCTTCGGGGTGATCGCGGCGGTGAATTCCGCGGGGCCGTGCCACATGATCGTGACGAAGCCCTCGCCCTCGAGCCGCGCGATCTCCTGCTGGAGTTCATCGTAGTTCAGCCCGCGAAGGATCTCGAAGAACTGGCTCTTCTTCAAGCCCAGGGTTCCCCGCTTTACGAGGAGGAGCAGGAGCTTCTCCCGCAGCCCGCGCTCCACGCGCACCGCCTGCTCCTGGCGCATCGCGCGGTCCACGATCTCCACGGCCACCGCGTTGAAGGCGTCGTCCACGAACTCCCCCGTCTTCGCCGACGTGAACACATAGGGAGCCGCGAAGGGCTCGGCCACCTTCTTGATGTGTTCCTCCGTGACCACGCGGCGGTCTCCCAGGTCGATCTTGTTCACCAGGATGTACACGGGCACGTCCCCGGCGACCTCCAGGGCGGACGGGATCCAGTCGTCCAGGGCGTTCAGGCTGTCCAGGCGCATGCAGTCGCACACTGCCATGAGGGCCTGGGCGCCGTGGAAGTACGTCTCCCGGATGAGGTCCTGGAAGCCCCGCTGGCCCATGATGTCGAAGATGGTCATGTCCATCTGGACCTCCACGTTCGGACCGTAGGGCACGCTCAGCTCGATCTTGCTCACCTTCGTCCCGACGGTGTGGAGGTAGGTGTCCTGGTACTCGTCGAGGACGAAACGTTTGATGAGGGAGGTCTTGCCGACGCCGCCCTCCCCGACGAGAGCGATCTTCGTCTTCATCCTGCGAATCGTGGGCATGGAGTCCTTGGGCCTCTTCGTCCGGGCATCTCAGAGCCGTGTATAAGCAGTTTTGTCGGCACACTCCGTATCCGGAGGCCGAGGGCGCACGCATGCGCCGCTCCGGCGGCCATGACCGAAACCGTATCCCTCGGCCCTCGCTGGGCGACCTCGATGGTGTCGCCGGCCGAGGGAGCCCGCAACGTGCGGGTGGTCTCCGCCTCGAACCTCCTCACCGGGACGTACAACAACCTCCTGCAGGTGGTCCTGCAACCCATCGTGATCTACCTCACCGGGTCGGTCGTCCTCCTGGGCGCCCTGCAAGCTGTCGCGACGCGCCTCGGAGGATTGCTCTACGCGAGCTTCGGGTTTACCCGGTGCCCATGCTCGCGAGCTTCGCTGGCGTGATCGTCGCGATGGCGGCGGTGCTCCTCTTCATCCAGGACGCGGGACCGGGAGAGCGGGAGATCCGCGGGCCTGCGACCGCGCGCTGAATCATGAGAATCACGTAGGCCCTCGGCTGCATGATTTCGCGTTCTATGTTCTAAGAACAAGAATCAGCACGAACGGCGAAGGCTTTATCCCTCAACCGAGGCACGCCTTCTTCGTGAGAGCGCGCCCACGGAGTCCGCAGATCGCGGTGCCGAACTGGCTCATCGAGTGGTCCAAGTCGAGAGACCTGTTCCTCTCCCTGGCCCACAACCCGTGGGTGTACCGACCCAACTGACGATGGAGCCCCCACCTCGTCTCCCGCAACGAGAACGGGACATCGTCCTACGACATCCGTCATGAATTCTTTCGGATAACCGAAGATGTTAAAGCCGACCGATTCATGCAGAGCGCCGGCTCTGGTACGCGCATGGCGGAGGCTGGGGTAAGGCGTCACGAAGAGGCGGAGGCCCACCACGGCAGCCCTTGGCCCTTCGTCATCGCGATCGGCGCGGCCCTCGGGTACACCGGCCTGCTCATCAACCTCCCGCTGATGATCCTCGGGATCCTCGTCTTTCTGACCGGCCTCGCGGGCTGGCTCAGCGACGACATCCACACCCTCGCCAAGCCCTTCTATGGGGTCGGGGCGGCCCTCGAGTCCAAGTTCCCGCGTGTGAGCGCCCGCAAGCTCGGCGTCTGGCTCTTCCTCGCCACGGAGATCATGTTCTTCTCCGCAATCATCGGGGCGTCCTGGACCCTGCGCTTCCGCGCGAGCGACCCCGCGTCCGTCTCCTTCCTGGGTCCGTGGGGTACGCCGGGCCAAATCCTCAACGTCCCCGGGACCGCGGTCAACACGTTCATCCTGATTTGCTCGAGCCTGACCATGGTCGAGGCCCTCGCGGCGATCGAGCGGGGGGACCAGAAGCGGTTGAGGATCTTCCTCCTCGCCACGATGCTCCTAGGCATCGCCTTCCTGAGTTTCCAGGCCTACGAGTTCTACCAGCTGTACTTCCAGGAAGGGTTGACCTTCGTCAGCGCGCCCGACGGGGTGAACCGCCTCTACGGCCCGACGTTCTTCATCCAGACGGGAACCCACGGGGCCCACGTGACCGCGGGGGTGTGCGCGGTCGCCTACGCGGTGGCCAAGGCCTTCAAGGGGGGCTTCACGAAGGAGCACCACGAGACGGTCGAACTCGTCGGGCTGTACTGGCACTTCGTCGACGTGGTGTGGATCTTCCTGTTCACGATCGTGTACCTGATCTGAGGTGAGAAAGCATGGCAGCGGAGGCAGCGACGGCGGCCCAGGCGGTGGCACCGACAGAGGAGGTCCACAAGCGCCCCTACGTGTACGTGTTCCTCATCCTCGCGGTGGCCACGGTCATCGAGGTCTTCGTCTCCGGCCTCCAGGGCCTCGTGGAGACGGAGAAGATCACGATCCTCGTCACCCTGGCCACATCGAAGGCGAGCCTCGTGGTCGCCTACTACATGCACCTCCGGTACGAGCCCCGTTGGCTCATGCTCATCCCCTTCGGCGGGCTGTCCCTCGTGTTCATCCTCGTTGCCGCCCTGACCGCATCCACGGGCCACGTACCCGTGCCGCCTTGAGCGCGTTCACTCGAGAGGCCCCGCGCGAGCGGAAAAAAGGAGAAAGGGGTGGGTGGGAGTGGGCTCGACCGGATTCGAACCGGAACCGGTTTGGGTCTACTCCCGGTCGTGAGGACGCTCGCTCAGCCGACGGTCAACTCTGCCCGCCCATCAGAATTCAAGGGATCAACCTCGGTAGTCCCGTCTGAGTTCGCCCAGCGTTCTCCGAGCCGGAACGCGTACTTTCGCTCGACCGGGAGCCTATAGGGAAACTATATATATTTGTATCCAGTTTTCGTGGCACGATGCCGAAAGGGAAGCTCCGTGGAGATGGGCGGGCGCCATGGGCCTTGCCTGAAAAGTATCTTGAATTGAGCGCGAGGGAGCAGGGTGTCACCTTGCGCAATTCGATCCTACGATTCCTTCGAGAACGGGGTCCGGCGACCAGCGCCGCTATCGGCAAGGAAATCGAAGCCCCGAATCCTGATTCCGTCAAGAAGGTGCTTGAGGGGCTTGCCATGACGCAGCAAGTCTACTTGGAGCAGTATCCCGGAAGCAATCCGATCTTCTTCCCCAACGGGCGGCTAGCCCATCCGCTGCTTCAAGGGCAGGTCCAGGCGGGCAGACGCGAGTACGTGATTCGCACCTACGTGGATCGTCTCACGGGACGGAACCTGACCTTGACGGAATACCTTGTTTCCCCTTCCGGGGAGAAAACACCGCGAGGGGGCATCCGGATTGACCTCGTTGATCTCGACGCGCTAATCGAGGAGCTTCGAAGGATCAGTGCCATTGCGCCACAGTCCTCCGTGGTTGACAGAGGTCTGGTTACGTCAGAGACATAAGAGCAGGCGCAAGCAATGTCGCATGAACTGGAGTATGAGGCAATCGGGGTGCAGAATGCTCTTTCGAGATTCGGCCTCCTGCGAACGCCAGCTGGCAGCTACGAAATGCCTGCAATGTCGCCCGGAATCCGGACGGATGTTGATGCAGAAGCCGTTCTGAAAACGATGAGGGGTGGAGTTCCCGTCATGGTGATTACTCCTTACCTGAGCTGGAGCGAGAGCCATGGTTCGGTCCTTAGGGCTGGTCTCCGGAGTGCCCGCGGGGGGGCGGCCTTAGAACCGCTTTTGATTTTGCCCGATCCGGAATCCGAGGCGTTCTCGTTTTCCTGCATAGCTCGTAACCGCTACCGTAAGACATCCGCAGTCTCGGTCGCCGTCCGTGAGCTCATGCGCTGCGGCCTGACCCATGATCGCGAACGCGGTGAGCGATTGGAGGTCTATCAGGGCTGGAACCATGTGGAAACCGCCTACGGTTTCGCCGGTCTCGAGAAGTGGCTGGAAACGCGTTATGTCGACGCGGGGTCCCGCGTCTTCTTCGCGATTGGGCCCATTCTTCGCTCGAATCCCACAAACGTAGTCCGTTGTTTCGAACTCACGCGCACCATATTGCTGGACGAGGTCAATGCAGCGGTATTCCCCATGTACGGGGTTCACCTAATCCTGCACGTGGAGCTCTTCAACGGCAGCGAGGAAGCGAAGGCCGCCCTTGGCATGATCTACGAGCAGTTGGAGATTCTCCTTGCATTCCAGGCAGTTCCAGATCTCTTCGTCTCATTCAAAATCCATGATGCGTCAGGTGATCTTCAGGATCCGCAAGTGGGTTCCGCACGGCGACGGGCTCTCAGCGAGTTCGTGTCAGACGTCGCCGAAAGAGTTCGTCGAGCTCGTGGGGCCCTCATCGCCCATAATTTCGCTAATCTGGGGCTTGGTATATTAGACAGCGGGGCGGACGTGGCCGCATTCAGGGTCAGCGGACCTATGCGAATTGACATGCCGATCCAGGTCCCGAGGAAAGGACCGCGGCGCTCACCCACGCTCTTGAATCCGGGAACCCTTTCCGAGGATACGGTGGATGCGCTTGCCGCGCGTTGGCGCGCCAAGAAGGCGTTCCCCGTGCCGCACGGCGTTGAGCCGCAGCCCTACTGGAACAGTAGCTCGTACCAGGACCAGGTCCTTTACGCATCGCACACTAGATGCGCCGGCCTCGTTGAGCTCGGTCGAGAGTATCGAGCCGCGGGAGTAGACGGCTCAATCCCTCTGTCCGAGGCTTTGCGCAGCAGAATCATGCAGAGTGAGATCCGCCAGCAGCTCGTCGACTTGTGTCCATCTCTGGGCGGCGTCTAGGCGAGGGATTCGAACCCTTTCACCGCAAGCTTCGAAGATCCTGCGCCAAGGCTGGGCTGTGGGTCCGCGCCCCCGAGTTTCGCTACCTATTAAGCCGTGTCGTCGATACTCTCAAGCCTTGGCGGAGAGGTTCTCCTTGAGCTAAGGCTTGGAGAAGTGAGCTATGAATTGCGACATGCCGAGGTCAACGGTGGCGGCTTCGGGCACCCGACGAGTTGCAAGCTCTCAACCCCAAGGAGGTGACAGCTAGTGCCAGATGCTGATGTGGCGCAGGGTCCCGCTCTACCTGAGATTGAGCTTTTGGAGGGAACGCCTGCTGACATATCACCATCCAGCCTGCTGCTCGACCCGGCGAACTATCGACTACTCGAAAAGAACCTCATGTCCATAGTTGAAAAGGGCGCGAGGTTCATCGGGGAGAAGTCTGTCCAGGACAAGATCCTTCAGGTCATAGTATCCGACATTCGGATTGATGTGGACAGCCTCAGGAAGTCCATCCTCGCCAATGGGTTCCTCAAACATGAGCGGCTTATAGTAGCTAGGTACGACGCTGAGAGATACCTTGTGCTCGAGGGAAATCGTCGGCTTTCAGCAGTTCGGCAAATTCAAAGGGAATACGGTCAGAACCTCGAAAGATTGTCTGTCCGGATCCGGGACTCGCTCGCCACTCTTCCGTGCTTTGTCCTTGCGGGACCCCCGATTCTGGACGCACTCGACGCGATCGAGAGGTACAGGCGAGGAGCCCTAGTATACCTTGGGATACGCCACCTCATGGGTGCTCAACGTTGGGAGCCCGCCAGCCGCTACGAGTTCCAAGCCCAGCTAATCGAAAGCGGTTGGACTATTGAACAGGTGGCCGAGCGGTTTGGACGCAGCAAGACAGAAGTCATGCGCGATTTGAAGGCTCAAATCCTCTATCGAGACTTCTTCAGATTTGAGGAACGGAGCAGGGTTGGCCACCACTTGACGTATAACGCATTTGCCGAGGCCGCGAGGGCCAAGTCAATCTCGGATTGGCTCGGCTGGAACGCGCGGAAGAAACAGTTCACGAGGGTTGAGGCGAAAGATGCATTCTTCAGATACCTCATTTCGCGCCTCCGGACGGTAACTTCTGGGCCTGAAGGTGCCGAAGAGAGCAAGACACTCGACGAATCTGCGGAGGAAATCGTCCGAACCTTGCGAGACATGTTGAAACTTCAAGATCCAGAAATTGATGGAGCTCTGACTGACAAGGACTTTGACACTGCATATGCGCTTTATCAGGATAGAAAGGAAGGGAAGTTCGCGGCGCGCATTCGGTCGTATATCCGAGGTTTGCGCCGGGTACCGCGCGCAGAACTCTCGGAGAACACACGGGAAATCTCCAAATTGCTCAAGGAGTTGATGGAGGAAGCTGCCACGACGCTCCGAGCGCTCGAAGGTATCATGAAAGAGAAGAAGCCGCCGAAATGACTCTAACTGAACGGCAACTGCAGAGGCTGGTTGCGGGAGCGCGTAGGATTCCCCTCACTGCGCCGCTTCAACGGTTTGAGGATTTCGCCGCGATCACGCTTGGATTCAACGCACTCGAGCGCGGGGAAGCGTTTCCAGATCCCGATCCCACCGGCACTCTCGCCGTCGCGGTAGCCAAAATTACGTTGGAGCGCGAGCGCATTCTGAATGTCGGTCTAACTTTGCCAAGGTTCGTAGTCGTCGAGGACCAAGGAGTCTACTTCCTGTCGGGTCTGGCGACTTTGTTACAAAACAAGGGAGCTAGCCCAAGCGTTCTGGCCAGGCTCCCTCTATTCCCGGTTGTGCGGAGAACGATCTTGAGACTCGAACGAGGTCACCATCTAGAAGCCGTGGGGGCCGCGATCTTGTCGCGTCTTTGCGACTACGCTGCAGCTACCATAGGCTCTGGCGATCAAGGAATAGATGCGATTGCGTGGGTTGATTTCCTCGAGCTGCCAGCGTGGCTCACGTCTGGCCTTGAATCTGACGCCACCTCTCTTCGAGAGAGAGTGTTCGTTCTCGGATCAGCCAAAGCGCAAATTGGCGGCAACGGGAGCAAGGGAATCGTCATCCGTCCGGAACACGTCAGGGATTTGATCGGCAGCTGGCTCATTCAGCGCTCCAGCGAAGGTATCTGGCAGACCCACGGTATCCGAATGCTCACGCCCGTTCAGCTCCTCCTGATAACCACTTATCGGTTGAGCGAGGCTTCGAGGGGGCTCTGTCACTCGTTGGGCGCGAAAGTCTGGGGTCTTCCCGAACTTACGTATCTTGTCGTTTCACTAGCACCGGACTCGGTCTTTGGCGCTCCTGCAACCCCTTCCTTTACGGCCGCCACTTTCCGGAAGTGGTGGAACGGATTCGATCTCAGGAGGCTCTCGCCGCTCAGTCCGGCGTAATCGGATCATCGCGCGGAGCGGACCCAGGGAATGCAGTCGGACCCTGGGAACACTAGGCGTGAAGAAATCGGCACACGACACGCGGTGGTTCCGGACTCGGGACCTCCGTTCCCCGAGCCATGCTGCAAGGCCCTTGCATTCCCCTTCATGCTTAGAGGAACCTTCATTTGCGGTCCGTTGACGTTCGGAGTACCACATGTCATCCATGCAGGGTTCGGATCTCAAGAGCGCTATGAGCTGTCGATCGTTCTTGGACTTGAAGCCCATGTTCTCAAGGAATTCAGTGGTGAATCGAGGTGGGGCGGTTCCCTTCTGAATCGCCTTGAAATATTCCTACATCCGTCCGGCCGCGACGAGGTAAATGGAGGGAACCTTTCCAGCCATGGGAGAGCACACCTTCCGCTCTGCGGAAATAACTTTCGCCGAGGTGTCTGAAATCGAACTTAACACCATGAACCCATTCCCTGCCGGACAGGCTTAATAGGGGCTGAAACGGTATTCGACCTACTGGAGTCGGACGTTAGGTGACCCAAGCGCCTCCGCAAATCACGGCGAAGTCCGTCGAGATCAGCAAGTGCCTCATCAACAAGGAGGTCGGCTTCCACAATTACGACTTGGACGTTACCCGCACAACCGGCGACGTCGCCAGGTTCGCAGCTAACATTCGACAGGCCGGGGCCCTAACCGAGGCTCAACTGGTGGCTATCAGTTATGCGATGAAACAGGACTTCCGAACCGTAAGATCCGACACCCTTGCGATCTTAGAAGAGCTCGCTTGGGTTGAGGTTCGACGAGATGGTGGGCGGATCTCGCGTGTAGAAGAGTCCGTGCCTCCTCTTCAGGATATCCTAACAACGCTCGGCAAGCGTTGGGAGGAGCAATCTCCGACTGCTGTCGATCGTGCCGCGGTTACCTCCATTTCGTTGCTCTCGAAGCGACCGATGGATCGAGACGCTCTTCTCTCGGAGCTCGAGGTCGCCCCGGAAGCATTCGATACCACCCTTCAGTATGGTCTACAGGCCGACTTTCTCGGAACCTTTAGCTCAGCCGAAACAGGAAAACCTGTCATCTGGACGCCGTTCTACTGGTCAGGGAAACTCGTTGAGGTCCAGAAGTTCCTGGCACGGCAAACGGAAGGGACTTTGCGGGAGATTGGCAAGCTGACGCGAGACTTCAGTACTTACCCCGGACGACCAATCGAGCAGGTCACTACCCCAATCAAGGGCATTCTGAACGGCGGTATCGCCCATGGCTTCTTCCCGTCAGTCGGGGTAAATGACAGGTCGGGGAAGGGACACACATATGTCTTCCCCGCGACGCCTCACTTTGAAGCGGAACCCGGCAAAGACATCTTTGAGAAGGCCAGGATGATTGTCGGCTGCATTCGCCATGGTCAATACCACGCGGAGGTAACAAAAATCAATCGTCCGGTCCTCCTCCTTCGGGCGTTGCGTGAGGGTCGAATCAAGCCGCATTCGTATGCGGACATCGAGTACGCTCTTCTGGTTGCCAATCGCATCTGCGACTATGAGACGGTGCCCAGATTCTCTGGCGTGTGGACCCGACCAGTGTTTATCGATACTCCAGAGAACAATGCAGCGGCAGATGTCGCGGAGGAAATGCTTCGTGGGGTGGAACCTGCGACGGGTGCCATCGAGGAGCCAGAGGTTAGCGAGCTTCTCACCCGCGGGACTTTTGCCTACACCGCGGAACAGAGGTCGATTAGGAGCGCGGCCAAGATTGTCGCCAAGGAGCCCTTTGACCGAATGATGCAGTTACTGCACTCTGGAGGGGCGTTGCGTTGACCGTGCGGACTGAGGATCAGGACCTCGCTATCAAGCTCAGGATGATGCGACTGCTCTGGCACACCGGCCACTTTGTGCGGCACAATGTTAGTATCGAACGGATGTACGAGACAGACCGCAGAGCGCAATCATACACAGACCTTGACGTGCTCGCGATTCGCATCGACCCGGAATTGACCAGCAGTACCTACGTTGCCGACTGCAAGTCGGGAGCAACGGCCAAGACAACGGAGAGGTTGTTCTGGCTGGTCGGCGTGATGAAGTACTGCGGCGCGCGCAAAGGGTTCTTCGTTCGAACACAGATGTTGACAACCAAGTACGCTGACTTGGCGAGTCAGCTCGACATCGTGCCACTCTCCTTGGCCCAACTGAACGAGCTTGAAAGGGCGTATAACATCGCAGAATCTCCCTTTCTCGGGCCTTACAACAGGACTCTAATCGAGAAGGCCACGGACGGTCTCGGTCTTTTGCACGAAACTCTCCCGCGCGTCCATAACTATCTTCTGATCAAGTACTGGCGTGACTCGGTCTACCAGAGAATCGCCATGTTGATGGAGGCTCTGAGTCTCGTGAGAGCGAGTACGAAGTTTGGCGATGAGCTGAAGCTCTTCTCGGCGGCGTACACGCTCCCGATGCTGGCGATCGCCACCATCCAATTCGCCCAACCATTACTCACGATCCCACCGCGAGACAGGGAGGAACTAATCCGTGATCGGCTTCTTGGAGGACGAGAAGAGGCCCTTCAAAGAAAGCAGCTGATGGAGTCATTTTACGAATTCATGGCGGGCGAGATCAAGGCACGATATCATCAGCGCTATCCCATCTCAAAGAACGATTTCTTGAGCCACTTCTACCCACCGCACACAAAATACCTCACCGATCTGGTTGAAAGAATCTGCCTGGCACCAGCACCATTTGCGGTTGTACCGCAGGTCTTGGACCTGGTGGCGTTCGAAGGTGTCCTAGGAGGTCAGCTGATTGATGAGAACAAGCTTGCCCCGATCTCCCGCGGAATTCCGATTCCTGGTGTATTGAAAGCCGCTAAGGACGTCGTTACGTTTGTTGAGCGGTCAGGCGTCATCGATCAGCAGGTCGCCGCTCGTATTCGGGAGCATCTGTCGAACCTTGTGCCGCCCGAGACGGGGAAACCGGTTCCTATCGACAAGGGAGGAGCGAGCGTGAGAATCGACGGAAGCCAAATGGTGCTTCCTGAGGGGAAGCCGGACAGCACTCTTTGAACCCACGCTCGCCGATAGATGACAAGCAGGTGAAACGCGCCGATGGCTGATACAATGTCGTCGTTCGCGAAACGGAAAAGGGCCGGCCCGGCAACGGGCCGGCATGATGGGGACAGGCGACACGGAGGACTGCAGGCTGCGACCTGGACATGTCGGGGCGCGAATCTGTGCCGACCCTATGGGTCAAGCGCCCATGGCAGGATTTGAATCTCCGGGGGTTCGGACCCGTGAGGTCCGAATCCTGTAGGAATCGAACGAGCGAGCTCGGGAACCGATGGGATTCGTCTAGCTCACGCACACGGACGCTCGTGGAAATCCAGGGAAGTCGCGACCTGTGCCGAATACCCGCCGCGAATGACCAGTGTCTAGCCATGGGGTGAGGTCTCCCAGAAAAGCGCTCGTCCGAATAGAGGTCCATTCGGATCGACATTCGAAAACGCAGACGCGGCAGGCCGATCGCGTCTCGAACACGGAGCTCAAACCCACGCACATGAGTTACCTTGTATTGCTGGCCTGGCCGATCGGCTCGCGCGCTCCCACAGGGCGAGCTCTTCGCGGATCCAGCCCGCGACGCATTCCACTGCGAATTCGTCGCGCATGCGCATGACGGGGCCTGTCCTGATAGTCCTAGGGAATTCCTTCACGCCTTCCCCGTTTTGTAGGACTTCCTCCATGGAATGGGCCCGCCAAATGAGCCACAGCTCCGGCGGGCGGTTCGTTGGGGTGATAAGGGCACATCGAGGGAGCAGGGACAGAATGCGGTGGCCATCCGATGCCGTCATTGTCGGCCTTTGGATGTAGACGTTGTAGAAGCGGATCGCGCGGGACTGGGCTCCCTTGATAGGAGAGAAGGCAAGGAAAAGCCTTTCACCGGACCGTGGGTCTTTTGGGCTCGGCTCCGACAAGGATCTGGTTCCTCAGCGGCCTCTACGTCTCCTAAGTGTCAGGTACAGAACCACAGGGACGGTTATGAGAATCACGACAGCGACGATGAACCAGACGGTCAGGTCCTGACCCCCCGATCCGCAGGCCAAGCGATACCCATCCTGCATTAGCAGGTCTTGCTCGGTGGTGTAGGTCGTGGGATTGGGACCGAAGCGCACGGGGAGACCGCCGCCACAGGCCGTCCCTTGCCAAACCTCGATCACATCGGAGTGGGACACAATCCCATTCGCGTCCCGATCTATGTATGTAACCGGTTCCGTTGATGTCGCGGTCCGACCGAGATGCTTCGATGCCTGATCGTACGACTGGTTCACATAGTTGAACCACCACAGGTTCCCAATCGGCAGTGCCGGATCGCTCTCAATGGTAATGTTGCACAGCGGGGCGGAGAACGACACGGCATAGGACAGGGGTGGACATGGTGTGACGGCCATCGCTCCCGAAGCAATGCTGAGCACACTGACGAGCAGGCAAGAGGTTAGAACCTTGAGCCGCACTCCGAGCATATCTCGCTCCTACTGACTGAGAGTCCCAGTCAACGAACCTGACGTATCGTGATTCCTGTACTTCTTGGCTCCTATGTGCTCGTCTGGTCGTGATACGGTGCCGCATTCCTCATGGCCAGACCCGGTCGAGGCCATCGTTGTCTCTGCCTCGCGCTCTCTGCCGACTCGCCATGCTAGGTTGGTCTGGGTGGCTACTCACGCCATGACGCCCTGCCCGCCGGGGCTCACAGGAACTTGGCCGCAAAGTAGATCTCCGCATTTCCATCTCTGGAATCGCTCCACACAAGCCCGACCTTGCCCGAGGACTGGTCAATCGCGAACCGCGACAACAACGAGTTCCCTGCGTTGTTTGTGACTCGGACAGCGGCGGACCAGGTGCCTGAGTCCCCGTAGCTGCTGCTCTTCGCAACGTAGATTTCGTATTGACCGGCACTGTTGTCCGACCACGTGAGGTAGACTTTTCCGCCAGGACCGTATGCGACATCACTGTAAACTTGGTAGTAGGAGGAGCCGCCGCCGAAAGTCTGCTCGGTCGACCAGGTCGATCCACCGTCGTTGCTTTTCCTGAAAGCGATGTCGAATCCGTTGCCCCACTTGTCCCATGCCACATAGACGTGGTTCGACGAGTCGGCATCCACCATCGTCCGTCGGGCAACATCGACATTAGTGCCCAACTGAACCACGGACCCCCAAGCACCGCTGGCATACCTCCTGTAATACATGTAAGAGGTGCCCCCTTCGACCGGATAAGCTGGTCCACGGCTGAAGACGATGTGCCTCGTTCCGCTCGCGCCGAGAGCGATATGTGGTGAGGCCAGGCGATCGCTGTGCGACTGGGAAATTGCCGAACCATTCCACCAGTACAAATCCGTCGTGGTGACTCCCGTCCGGAACTGGATCTTTTCGGCTTCTGTCTGAGATGTGCGGCTGACCTCTCTCCAAACCCAGAACCGGTTGTCCGAACCGTCCACGGCGATGTCGGGTTCCTTCGAGTCGGCGGGTGTGTTCGTGAGTCTGATGTCCGAGCCCCAGCTCCCACCGGAGAACAGCTTCCAGTAGATTTCGTAGTTGCCGTCGCGTTTGTCAGACCAGACCACATAGACATTGTCCACGAGAATCGTCACTGCTGGCTGGACGGAGTCGGCGTTGTTGTTGGTCAGCCGGGTGTCGCCTACGAGGACGTTCCAATTCGGATCCACCTTCTTGTAGTAAATCTCGTTGTTGCCGTCGCGTGCGTCCACCCATACGATGTGATAGTTGCCGAAGCGGTCTACAGCCGTCACTTGGCTGCTGGAAACTGCGGGGTTGTTTGTCATGCGGGTATCCCACGGAATCGTGGTCGTCGTTACGGCGGAGAAAGCTCCCCAATTGCCAGCGCGATCCTCCGCGCGCACGCGATAACTGTAGGTGCCTGGAGGCACGTATACGATCGTGTAGGACGTCCCCGTGATCGTTGAACTCAGAGTTGTCCAAGCTCCTCCGTTGGCTTGTTGCTGGAGTTCATAGTACCAGAACCCTGAATACCCGTCGCTCGAGGCGGTCCACGTCATTGCGAAGGAACCGTCCCGCTCGTCGTAGCTATCCCACGACGGGTTGCCCGGCTGCGTCGGGGGCGTGTTGTCGATGTACAGGGGACCTAGATAGCCGCCTCCAATGTACTGCATCTGATCGTCCACGGTCGAGGCCAGGTACTGGATGCCATCGCTGACCTTCGTCGTGTCCCAGTAACCATCTCTCCAGCCGCTCCCGCTCGTTACGTCATAGAAGCTGTACCATGGATCCAGCTGGTTTGGCGAGGACTTGAACACGAGCCTCAGGTAGTACGAGTCTTCCGTGTCGCTGTCGCCTATCTGGGCGTGGACCTGAACGGTTCCTCGGTAGTAGCCGTTCGTGGGAGCCGTGACGGTAGCGAAGCTATTGATCCACGGCGCGTTGGTGTCGTAATTGATTTTGTTCTGGTAGAGATCCACCTTGCCGTAGTGGATATCGTACGGACTTGAGGAGAAGTACGACCTCCATGATGAGAACCATGCCGATATCGTGGCCTGCTGTCCAGATCGCAAGACGTTCCAAATCCTGCCGAAGCCGCCGGCATACGTGTCGGCGCCGTCTGCAGCGCTGTCGTAGATGTCATACAATGCAGCGGCGACACTCCCTTCGTTCCTGTCTCCATTTTGCGACCAAGACGGGGTCGTTTCCAAGTCCTCGCGGATCCCTTGGAAGTAGTCATTGAAGACTTGGTTTCCCGTGCCCGCATACTGGACGACGGGCGCGAAGAAGAAGTCAGCATACCCCTCGAACCAGGCTGTCTCGGCGTTGCACGCATATCCCTCCCAGTAGTGTGGGGTGGAGCATAGGTTGGATGGGACCCAACCATTGTACGCCTGTTGCTGGATGAAATGCCCGTACTCGTGTAGGATCACGTCCGGACTTTCCCCTTGGGGGGAGTTCACATGGATCTCACCGGCGCAACTGCCACTAGAGTGGTAGTGAGTGTCGGTGTTATCCACCCCACAGTAGTATCCATCGTGCCCGTACGTCCAGAGAGCCGTGACCTTCCCGGCAGAGAACCCCGCAGGCCCATATCTGACGAAATCCCAGCCATCCATCAACGCAACGTAGATGATGTATGCCGGATTCGACGCGCTTGTCGTGTAATAGGAGCCAAAGTTGACCTGGCCATCGGGGACGTCCCACCTGGTGTCGCTCGTGCCCGCATAGGCGGCCCCGCTGCTCATCCGTACCGCGGCCTTGTCAGAGTCCAAGACCGCCTTGAAATAGATGTCTCGTGTGTCCCATTCATCCGCATTGGAGAGGCAACCCGACGTGAACCCTCCATCGGCGCCAGCTTGGAGCGTTTGCAGAAGGGAGTCGCCAAAGGCGCTTGCGTCCCAGATCTGTATCGTAGCCCATTTCAGGCCTCGCCAGAGAGCGTTGTTCCTGTACCACGAGGCGACCTCGAATCCCCAGGCCGTTACACTCGAATCCGTGGTCATCACGATCTGGACTACGTCGGTGTAGACTGTGACCACCTGGTTTGTGTATGTCACGATTCCATGGAATCCTGTGTCGGTTTGCCAGACGACGTTACCGTACTTGTCCCTGACATAGAGGTGATCCCAGCCACTTTCGATTTCAATCTTGGAGAAGGTCAGGGTAATCGAACTCACTCCTGTGTCGACGATTTCCCGATAGTATGCCCAATTGTTGGTGTAGGGGTGAGGACTGACTGGCAGCGTCCCCGTGACCGAGTTGGTCACTTGCTGCGCGAAGAAAACCTGCCCAGTGACATAGATTTGCCCCGACCCGCAGCTAACCTGCGGTGTTGGCGAAGTCGCACCAAGTTCCGAGTCGGTTGTCTTGACCATGACCGTTGAAGGCGAAGCTTGGCTGTACGATGAGTTCGTCGACTGAAGGCTCACCAGGCGTCCGGAAGATGGCCCGCTATCAAGAGTCAAATTGCGGATTGGAACAACCTTCCCCTCGTCAGTTACGGACAAGTAAGCCGTTCCGGAGCCGCTCACCGTTCGGTTGTTCAAGCTTGTAGCGGAGGCGTGGGCCACCACCGTGTAGTTACCCTTCGGCACGGTGGGAATTCTCAAGGGCAGCGTGACGCTGGATTGGCTGCGGAGGTCTCCGTCCCAGTCCAGCAAAGTGATTGTGTCGCCCCTATTCTGGGGGATGAGCCGGACCCAGGCCGACATCTGGCTTAGCGATTGGAGCTGCGGGCCGGACACGTTGATCATATACGTGGACCAGTTGCCAGCTGTGGTCTGAGAGGGAAGGAATGAGAAGCAAAGACTTCGCGGCGAGCTGAGGACCCCTGAGAGGGAGGCGTCACCGCAGTCAAGACTGTAGTTGTCCGTCCGAGGAGGAGTCGATTCGGGGGGGAAAGCCGTCGCCGACGGAGTCGGCAAGCTATTGCCGAATGATTCAGTCCGCACCGGGTCCGCCGACTCCAGCTCGACTCCCGCCACTGCAGCGGTCTGCTTAGCCACAGTTTCCACTACCGAAAAGGTGATCCTTCCACGCCCGAGGCCCGACGCACCATCCGTCCATCCCGACAGCAAATCCCCCCAGGACAAGAAAGTCGGGGGCGAATCGCCAGTTTGCGTCCAAACGCTGACGTCGACCGTGGCCTCCACCGGCGTCTCCCCAGTATAGATCCACCCGCCGAAACTCTTGGGCCAGGTGCGATTCGAGTCGACCCTCCAGACGTTGGCAAATCCCCATGGGTCGTCGCCGGTTAGGTTGGAGGCCCAGCCGAGCTGCGAACCGTTCGACATTCCGAGGTTGAAGATGGACAAGTACAACCCATGAGGCCACGTGGTGTCTGTGGCTGACGCGACAATGGGCGTGACAGCCACGGAGAAGAAAGTGGCTCCACCGACAGGGACCTCAGAGGGGAATTGGGTGGTGACCGAGTACGGAAGGCTCGGAGAACCGCCGCCCACCGGAGCGGCACCATCAGGCGATGACGAGGGCCGGAAGATGACAACGAAGCCGGTAATCGCAACGCCGACCACAACCAGAATCGTAAGTAACTTGCTCACACCAATTCGCGATGACCACGCCATTAAGCATCCCGATAGGCGTAACGCCGGCAGGCCTAATAAACCCGGTTGCGGAATGTTCTGTTTTCCCCGAGCGAAGGCGGTTACTTTGCGCCAAAGGCCTCCACCTGGCACCTGTGCCCGTTACCCGCAACATGGGACCGATTCTATGGAGGCGAGCCTCCTGGACCGGAGCGTGTGCCGAAATGAGGTCTCAGAGGCACATTTGGAATCTGGCCTATGCCTCGCCAGAACGTTTCTTCTAAAGGGCGGCCCGGGAACCGGACGTCCAAATCCTTACCAAACGATTGATACACAGCCTCGTGGATGACGAACTGAGGCGGCGGGATGGCGAGTTTCACATGGAAGCGGTGCCTCGTCGCCGCCTTCGCAATCATGGCCATCGGAATCGCGGGCGCGGGGGAGATGCCCGGTCTCGCCGCGGATTCCGTTGCCGCATCTTTGGATTACACCGTCGCACCGGGTGCCTATAACAACTCCGTCTTCGCGGCCGCCGTGACCTCGATGCTGTATCCGCGCCTCCTGGTCGATGACGACTCCTCGAGTCCGTTCTATGGCGTTATCTATGTCATCGGCCTCGAGGCCCTGGGCAACTCCACCTGCCGCGCGGTCACGGTCGTCCGCTCGCTTGACGGCGGTCGGACGTTCGGTGCCCCACATTCGGCTGGCCTGTGCATGGAGGGGCTCAGTCTTGACGTTGTCGTAGCGCGGAACGGCACCTTGTATGCAGCCGCGTGGGGTCCGAGGATCCTCGCTTCGACGGATTCTGGGCAGACCTGGAGCCTACTCGCGACTCTGGGAAATGCTTCCGGCCCCGCCTCACTGGTGGTGGACCCGGTCACAGGGATGATGTATGCGACGTGGTCAACCGCAGGATGGCACACCGCGGGGCTTGTCTCCGTCTCCTCCTCCCGTGACAGCGGCCTGACTTGGACCGTACCGGTGAGCAACCTCGCCAACGGGACCCTGGGCACGGCACCTCAGATCGCTGCGTTCGGGGACTCGGTCGTTGTGGCCTTGGCCGCATCGAACGCCTCAGCCTCCTTCGTTGCGGGTCTCGCTTCCTTCGACGGCGGGGGCACTTGGAGCAACGCGACGGCCCTCTCCCGAAGCGCCCCCTGTCTCCGGTTCTCCGCGCCCTCCCTCGCGGTCTCCCCGAGCGGCCTCTTCGCTGTATCCTGGTACGAAGACCCCACCCTCTCGGGGCCCGGCTGCTGGGACACCTGGGGCAATGGGACGGAGACCTTCGTCTCGTTCTCCCTCGACGGCGGCCGCACGTTCTCGAGCCCGCGCCATGTGGGCGGGCCACCTGGCTGGCCCACGATGAGCTTCGGAGGCGCGCTCGCCTTCGACGACGCATCCCGCCTGTACGTGACCTGGCATGCGCTGCAGAACTGGACGGCCGGCTCCGTCTACGTCGCCAACTCGACGGGCCTCGCACAGGGCTTCGAGGAGGCATCCTTCTCCACGCGTCTGCAGGTGGGCGGCGGCAATTCGACGGCGCAGGAGAACCTCGCCGCGGGATCGAACGGCACCGTATACCTCCTTTGGGTCGCCTTCGACCCCTCGGGGGACCCGAACGGACCGGACGCCGGCATTTTTGTTCGGACCGTCGCCGGGGAAGCCGAGGGTACCGTCGCGCTCACGACCTCCTCGGCGTCCGCGGTACTGGACATCGAACTCAAGGATTCGACAACGGGGGCGATTCCGGCTCGGACGAGCTGGACCGGCTCCACGTTCCTATTCGGAGGGCTCCCTCCGAGCATGTACGATGTGTGGGTCCGAGCGGGGAACTCCTCGGTCCTCGCCGGTCGGATGCCGATCCGGACATGGGGTCGCACGACCTTTACCCTCCATGTCCAGCTTGGACCCGGGGGGCCTCCTGTCGGCGGACCGGCGTTTCCCTGGGAACTCGCGGGGATTGCAGCAGCCGGGATTGCAGCGGGTGGCGCAGCTCTTGCGGTCCTCCATCACAGCCGCATCGCTCGGGAGGAAATCCTCCAGAGGAAGATTCGCGCCCTGATGTACGAGCACATCCTGAACCACCCTGGGGCATCGTTCTCGGCAGTACGGGACGCCCTCGGACTCCAGAACGGGGTCGCGGCGTACCACCTCGGGGTGCTTGAGAAACTCGGCTTCGTGCATTCGGAGAGCCGACGCCGCCACCGGTGGTACTACCCGAACGGCGACGTGTCCCTCTGGCGAGAAATGCCATTGACCCCTCTGCAGGCTTCGATCATCAACCAGGTCCAGGAGAGCCCAGGCATCGGAGTCCGAGAACTCGCTCGGGCACTGGCTCGGCGTCCGTCCTCCGTTGGATACAACGTGAAAGCTCTTGCACGAGAGGGAATCCTCCGCACGCATCGCGATGGCCGCAGAATTCGTTGCTTCTTGTCAGAAGGGGCAGGCGCTACCTGACGGAGGAAGCTTCCGGTCGGCATGTGTGCCTGATACTGACGGAGTGGACCGTTCAACGGGAGAAGATCGTTTCCCTCGGGGTCTTGGATCAAGTGGGGGCTAATCAGGCCAGGTTAGTCCTTGAACGAGAGAATCGAGTCGCGCGCAGTCGACGCAGCCTTCCGGAGGCGGGTGGTTGGGATAGGGTGAATGTCTCCCGCGCAGTCTTGAGCAACGGTGGAATGAGAGAGTTTGGCTTGACGTCGACGAGGAGCCAAGTGGCCTCGAAGGGCAGCGCGGGCCCCCTGTTCGTGACTGCGTCGTCATCAGCGTTCGGCTGCATGAGGGCAACGAGAGACCACGGACGGGCGATAGACCATTGTGTTCCGCGAGGCAAGCGTAGGCATTCAGCTGAACCTCGTAGATCGGCAGGTACTCGGCATGACCCTCCGTGAGCTTGGCGGTCTTGTAGTCCACATATGGTAGGAGCCGTCAACCATCTCGAACACGTCGTCGGGCGAACGGCTGAGGACGATCCTGCCGACGCAGACAGCGAGCCGGAACGCGACGCCTCACTAATGCCGAGTCGCTATGGAGGATGCCGTGCAGGAGAAAACGAGTCCGATTCCAACGACGCCAGTATCGAATCTCCCGACAATGATTGTGATTGCGCCTCTTTTCTCCATCCTTCTGACTAGGTGCGCGGAGCGGGGCAGGGCTCATTGGCACGACGGGTGTCCGGACTCCTGGGCGCAAAGGTTATGTCGCAGGGAGACGTGTAAGAGCGCGAAATGCGGATTCATGTGACGAGAGAAGTTCTCGCGCCTTCCATTACCGCGCTCGTCCTGACTTGGTGGGTGGTCAGCTACCAGCTGGCAATGAACAATAGGCCCGCAGGCTCGTACACCCCCGGTTGGATCTTGCCGGTGTTCTTTTTCGACCTCCTCGTTGGCGCATTGGGCGCGAGCGCCTACGTGCTGCTCGGCGAAAAGCTCGGATCCTGAAGCCTCGCCACGGTGCGGCGACGACAGAGCCCCTCACGGTTCGTTGCGTAGCGAAAGGGGCTGGCCCGCGTTGTGCCGAGACGGTGTACCCTCGACGACTGTTGTGTGAGCAGGTGGCTGCTTCGAGGATCGACTGACATGACGCTGGACTTCATTACCATGCCTGCCCCCCCGCTTTGCGGGCGGTAACCCTAGACCCGTAGCATGGTAGGTAATCCAGGAAACCCTCACGTCAGAAACCGAATCCGGGCACCCTGGAGCGGAAGTTTGCGTAGCTTGGCTTGTCACCTTGACCGCCTGACTTGATCATGCCGTAGTTGTCTAGCGGGTTATGTGATCCAGTGTTGTGATCATAGAGCTCGTACCAGTTTGCCAACACGAACGGAGTTGGCGGCGCGTTCGCATTGTCGGCGCTCACTTTGCTGAGTATTACCGGAAACGCACAATCGATGTAGTCAGACTGCGCCTGATAGTTGACGTAACCGTTGAAGTCCGGTACCGTCGGGTAGCCCGTCTCCATGATCGCGCCTTCCCGACCGGAGGCCTTCATGATGTTGAAGAGTGTGTCCAACGGGGACCAGTCGCTACACTGATTATTCGGGTTATTGATTGAGCCTGGATAGTAATCGATTGCCGCAACATCTATCGAATTCCCTGTATTGGCAAGGGCGTAAACCAAGCTTATGTCCCAGGCGACCGTAACGTAGACATTCATGACGGTTTTGAATTGCGACCTGTGGGTGAAATCGATTGTGCCAGTGCCGACGACGAGCCCGGCGTAGCAGTTCGAAATCAGTGTCGTGATATCGCCGGGGAGATTCTGTGAGGGAACCCAGTTTACCTCGTTTAGCAGCTGGAAGTAGTAAATGCTGCCGCCGCCGAAGTACCCTCCGATGCCTCGGCAGAAGTCCTGGAAGGATTGGTACACATTGTTGCTATCGACGCCCGAAGGAGCGGGGCCGTTGAGAATGGCGATCAGATCGATTCCCCTGGTCTTGGCCATGTTTCTGACACTCTGCCAATAGTCGATCGTGCTTTGGGTCCAAATGCCGTTCCCGGCTTGCTGGAACGCGCTCCAGGGGAAGTCCGTCCGGATGTAGCTCACGCCGAGATCCGCGGCCCGATCGATCGCGACCTGCCAACCCGCGAGACCGGAAGGCACGGCCGGCTCCCCGTTGTGGACAGTTACCGACCAGAACGCCCTGCGTAGCCGCAATTCTGATCCGTCGAAGTATCCCGTGCCGGTATTCCCCCCGCCGGAATACAGAAGCAAGTCCACCGTCGCCGTACCGCTCGGCCCCCCGAGGGAGACGTCAAGATACTCCCAGAGGTTGTGGGTGGCGGTGTTCCTGCAGGACACCGCGAGTCGGGCGCCAGCCGAGTTCCAAGCCTCCACGCATATGGAGAACGTTCCGGAGGCCGCATAGACCCACGAGGATCCTGTGAAGGTCTGGCCCGCACTCGCAGAAAGGCGATTCGTCTGGAGGCCGTAGTCTAGGCTATTGCTGGAATCGGCGATCTTGACGGACCACGAACCATATTTCGCGCGGTCGCTCGAGCGGTATACATTGCCCTTCGTCCAGATCCAGTTTTGCCAATAGTCGGGCACTCCGTCGGAGTTGCCGTCGACTTCGAAGTTGCCGTTCCGAGCCCGGTTCGCATCCATGAAGAGATTGTCGGCCGTGCCGATTGTGGTGGGCTCGGCTGTGCTCGCCGCTCCCCAGGCGGCGGCCCCAATCTTCCCGAGCACGAAGGTTTCGCTTGCCCCGAGGAAGTATCCTCTCGCACCGAGACCGTTGCCATTGATGTCGTAGATGTAGAGTAACATGTATTTCGACGGAGCGTCGTAGTAGAACATGAATTCAACTTGGACGTTGGCGTTCCAGGCAACATTGAAGTCAATCCGAAGGGTTCCACTGCTGTCTCTGTAGCGCAGGTAATAGAGCGGCTGGTTCCCGAGATTCGAATCACGGCTCGCATAAAGGACGTAGATGCTGTTCGCCATGTCCACCTTCGTGTTCGCGGCGCTCATGAAGAACAGCGGAACGGCGATTTGCCAGTTACCCTGTTGGCTCGTCTTCCAGGTCCCCCGGATTGTGAAACTCGTTGTCTGGTCGTATGTCACCGGAGCGGGCGAACTCATCCGCTCGTTGGTTCCCGCTGGATCCCGTCGGTCGGACAAGGCGTAAACCTTCCTGTTACTCGAATCCCAGAACACGTTGCTGTAAGGCTGGTCGCTCTCCTTCACGAACCCATCACTGACCGTGAAGGCATACAGGATGCTGAAGTGAGGCGGCGAGAGGTAGTAGAAGGAGTTGTCACTCCTGGTTGGAATAGGGGTGCCGTCCGCATAGCGGAACTGCGCGTCCGCGAATCCATAGCCTGCGAGCCAAGAGCGGTTCAGGACTACCGTCTGGCCGCTCGTGTTTGCATCGGTGAACGAGATTCCCAGCCGGACGTGAGGGATAGGTCTCTGTTCAATCCACGACCCATTCGAGTTAGACATTGCTACTTCCTGGACCGCGATATGGGGGAGCTCCGCGATGGAGATGAACATGGGCCTCTCTAGGAGAATCGAACTTGGGGACCCCAGTGTGTACCATGACTTGCCAACCTCAGGAGCGAACTCCTTGACGACGACAGAAAGGCCCTTGGACCCATCGGTGACTTTCGCGCCGAACCAAGTCGCCCCCGCGTAGTAAACGGGTTTGACAACAGTCCCCAGGAAAGATGGATTCCGAATGAGGCTGCGCAACCACGATTCTCTCACAAGAACCGTAAACGCGCTCGCCGGGGAGCCGGATGCCAAGATGGTCACTGCTCCATTTGTCGCGTTGATGGTCGAATTCAACGTCGCAAGAGGCACACGAGCCCCGGAATCATCAATGGCGACCAGATTGTCCGGGGCAGACACTGGTCCAGAGCTTGAGTCGACGGGGGACGAGGCTCGCGCCATGCCGATCGCACCCATCGAGCTGAGTCCAAGCATTAACGCCGCTAGTACGGCCAAGCTAAGCCGAGAACGCATCGTCAGTCCCTCCAGTAAGAAGAGCGGTGACAGCGCATATCAAGCCTGTCACATAGTTTCCTAAATCTGCGTCAGAGGCTGACTCCCTTGACATGTTACTTCATTTGCGGTGTGGATCCGGGGAAGGCGGCGTCCGGCAGGACGTCGCTCGGCGTAGGCCAGCTCATGTCCCCGGTCGTCTATGACGTGGGGACCGCGTGCGGTAGACCGGCTCAGCGACTTCCAACGAGAAGACGCCAAAGACTCCGCGCGTCCTCGAGCGCATGCAGTCCGCTTTCCGTAAGTTCAATGGGCATCGGCTGCCCGAATCCCCTGCGGCCTTTCTCAACCAGACGGCGAGTAACAAGAATCCTCAGACTCCGTGTTACGGTGCTTCGCGAGACCCCTGCAGTGGTACAGAGTTCCCCCACAGTCTTGCACCCGGCGCCGAGACGTTCAAGGATCAAGACGAGGGCATAGAATCCGGGCAATCTGCTCTCAGTAAGGCTCGCCGACATGGAATCGTCGCAGGCTTGGTGCACTCCCCCTCACGTCAAGCACAGAAAGAACGCCTTCTCGAATCAACCTTTGGACTGAAAGTTCTGTTTTGCCCCGCGCCTCGGCCGCTCTTTTTCGCCGTAGCCCTGTTTTCGGAACCTGTGCGGAATACCCGTCAATGACCGGCGTTTCCCTGGAGGAAACCGGCCGGAACAGACGCACTGACCGAATACAGGTCTTTTTCGTAGGCGTCGCTTGGAGTTGCGCCGACGGAAGCCCGATCACGATGGCCAGATTCATCTGCGCTTTGTACTGCCCGCTAATCTGTCGAAACCAAGACAGCGGAGGACGTGGACCGGCATCGCCTAGCAAGGTTTGGCAGAACGTGAGGGGGTCGGTTCAATCTCGCGGAGACGCCCTCGCCTCAAAGCGTCAATTGAATCGCCGGGGCAAAATAGAACAAATCGCTCGAAGGGCTTTAAGCCGACAGTCGCTCTCTCAGCGAAGGGCACAGCTATGGCAAGGCCCATGGCAATGCGATCGTGGTACAAGTTGCCCGTGGAGGGACTGCTGTGAGCTCCAGCGAACGAACGAGGAGAAGATTGCGAATCCAGATCTACGCTGATGTTCTCCGAAGCATCCACTCGACTAGGAAGACCGGAACTGTATTCACCCTCTATCACGTCGAGCGAATGTCTGCATTGACCCATGACCGCCTCAAGGAAATCCTCGGCGAGCTGAAGACGATAGGACTCGTTGACAGCAACCTGAGTGTGACGGACAGGGGCTACGCATTCCTAACCGATCTGTCGACTAAGGTCATTCCCGTGCTTGACAGGTATGGGATGTGGCAGAGATGATTGGCTTCCTGGCAAGTTCACGCCGATTCGAATCGAATCCTTCGCGTCGCCTTCAGACGGCCATCTCCAGCATGTGTCCGAAACGTGGCTTTGGAGATGAATTCCCCCTGGCTGAGCGGTCTTGCCTATCGCGGTTGTCATCCCTTGAATCCGACACGCGAACCGATGACGACTGAACGGCAAGAGCGCTCCGGTACAGCTCAATCCGCGGGGGACAGTTAGGGGTGAACTGGCGAGGCTGGCGAAATCGCTACGCTCGTCGTTTGGTCAAAGAGGGTCAGGGATCCGCATGGACTGATTGCTCCCGTGGCTCGGAACCACCTTCAAGTTCGGTCACTAAGTCCGACTGAAAAGTTCGAGCGACAGGGGCTACAAGCTCTATGTCAATTCCAGAGCATGCGGGTGACTTGGAGGTTGGCAGATGAAAAAGAGTTATGGTTGGCTCAAGGGGGGCGCATTGGCGGCCTTGGTGGCCTTGGTGGTTTTGTCCGTGATTGTGATACTGCCGGCGCCGGCACAGGCGGCGGGGACCTACAGCGCCAACCTTTCGCCCCAGTCCGGAGACAAGGCCTACGCCAAGGCATCCGGGGGGGCGAACTGCTTCATCCAGGCAGGGTCGCCGTGGATCAACGTGTACAGTGCCCGAGACCCCAGCGGTTACATCCCCCGCGCGGACTTCTATTGGATCGCCACAACCTTCGCGAATTGGGACTCGATTCAGGCGAAGGTGTACGTCGAGTTGCACGCCCCTGGCTGGTGGGACGAAGCGTACTACAGTCTCCAGGCGTACCAAGATAACAGCCTCAAGGACACGAAGAGCGGTTCGAGCGGGGGCGACTGGTCGGGCTGGGTAACTTCGAGCGTGTTGACCATCGGATCGTCCAGCCAGCGGTGGAGGTTCGTCATGAGTGTCTGGGCTCTCGACGGTGGAGCCTTGACATGCCAGGCCAAGGCCGAGTTTCAGGTTGTCGACGCGACGGTGTGCGGCTCCATCGCCGACAAGGCAAAGGTTCAGGATCAAAGTACTGCCTTCCTCACTTCGATCGAAGGAGTGTTCGCCGGGTTTGCGAAGTACAACTGCCAAACGGGAACGACCGGTTTCATCGACTTCTACGGTTCCGGTCGTGCGGACGGTGCGTCAGCCGGCCATAAGGTCGCGGTCTTCCTGCCCTCAGGCTATTCGTTCGCATTTGCGGAACTCACCTCTACCACTGGCCCCTGCACACAGATCAAGACCATTAGCGGTAACAAAGTCGAATGGGACCTCGCTAGCACCGGCTATCCGAGCCGGTGCTCGTTTGTCGTAACCGTGGGTGGCGTGACGAGTGGGTGGACAATTCCATCGTGTGGGGTCCAGACGGCCCTTCAAGTGAATGCCTACGGCCTGAGCGACTACAAGCCGGTGACGCTCGTGTTCTGCCCCGCCGCGAACAACAACTTCGCGAACCAGATCGGCATCACGAGCCCGTCCTCGAGGATCGTGACTACGACTGGGGCGACTCTGGAGACCGGTGAACCCCGGCCATGTGGCGCGATCGGCGCGACCGTGTGGTATTCCTTCACGGCCGGCGCAAGCGGCACGGCCGTCATCGACACCGTCGGTGGGTCCACGAACTACGACACCGTCCTCGCCGCGTACACTGGGAGCAGCCTCGGCGGGCTCACGAACAAGGCTTGTAACGACGACTACAGCGGCCTGCAGTCGCGTATCTCCTTCAGCTGCACGGCTGGGACCACCTACCGCATTCAGCTCGGTGGCTACAACGGCGCCACGGGGAGGGCGACCCTCGACATCATTGGCTGTTGAAGAGGGCGCGCCCTCTGCCTGCCCCTCCGGGGGCAGGCAGTACACCCGGAGGCACTTCGTGGCACCGTCGGCACCGAGACTGAGGCCGCAATCTGAATCCTTGCTGTGCATCTAGATCGACCTGAACCCCATTATCGCGACTCAGCGTGTCGGCCGGAAACCCGGGAGTGCCGTGCAGCCCTTAGGTCGAATCGTGAGCCTCTCCCCTCGAATCAGCGCGCAAGGCTGTCCATCACGATTCATCTGCGACTCCGTGAGGCACACATGGGTGCACTCGATCTGGAGGTCGTCGTTGACGACCCACGTGGTATCTCTCGGTGAGTCGGTTGGGAGCAATGACACGGAATACGCGGCCAGTCGGCGCCAACGTCTATATGCAAGGAGAACCTGCGCGAGGTTCCAAATGGAGGGAAAGACCGCATGGGCCAAGTGGACCTGAGCTACATCATCCTGATTGCCGTTCTCGCGGGCCTGGGGAGCGCCGGTCTGTTGACCCGCGACATCCTCCGCCGCGACCAAGGGACGGAGAAGATGCGGGAAATCGCCGCGGCAATCCAGCAGGGGGCTCGGGCCTTCCTGCGCCGTCAGTACCGGACGATTGCCATCATCGCGGCAGTCCTGGCCCTCGCTTTCGCCCTCGCCCTGGGCTACTCGAAAGACAGCATCGATTTCGGGGTCAGGACCGCAGTAGCGTTCGCTCTCGGCGCTACCTTTTCGGCCCTCTCCGGTTACATCGGCATGCACATCGCAATTCGATCTAACGTGCGCTCGGCCGCCGGCTCCCTGAAGTCCCTCAATGACGCGCTCGTGACCGCCCTCCGCGGCGGCGCGGTTTCGGGCCTCTCAATTGTCAGCATGTCCCTCGCGGGCATTGCCATCCTGTTCTACGGCTATGGCGCGAGCCCCCTGGGCACCCAAACGGCCAACCACCAAGTCATCCTGGAAATCGTGGGATTCGGCTTTGGGGCGAGCCTCGTGGCTCTCTTCGCACAGCTCGGCGGCGGGATCTACACGAAGGCTGCCGACGTCGGCGCCGACTTGGTCGGAAAGGTGGAGGCAGGAATCCCCGAGGACGATCCTCGGAACCCCGCGGTCGTTGCGGACCTCGTCGGGGACAACGTGGGCGACTGTGCCGGCCGTGGGGCCGACCTGTTCGAGTCGACGGCCGCGGAGAACATCGGGGCCATGGTCCTCGGTGTGGTCCTGTACCCGTACTTCGGATTCGCGGGTATCATCTTCCCCCTCGTGGCCCGAGGCTTCGGGATGATCGCGAGCATCGTCGGCGTCTTCGTCGTTCACGCCAAGGAGGACGAGGCGCCGATGAGCGCGCTCAACCGCGGGTATCTCGTCACGAGCATCCTCGCCGCGATCCTCTTCGGAGTGGCAGCTTGGGCGATGCTCCAGCCCGCCTCGCCGGCGGGCCTGCCCGCTCCGAGCCCGAACACATGGATCTACTTCTGGCTCTGCGGGATTGCTGGGATGATTACCGCGTTCCTCTACGTGTGGATTACCCAGTACTACACCGAATCCCGCTACCGTGCGGTCAAGAGCATCGCGGAGGCCTCTGAAACCGGACCCGCGACGAACATCATCGCCGGCTTCTCCGTTGGCCTCGAAGCGACCGCCCTGCCGGCGGTCACCGTCGGAGTCGCCCTTCTAGTCTCTTACTGGCTCGGCTCGATAACGAACATCCAAGTCACGGCCGGAGGCATCTCTCAGGGAGGGATCTACGGGACAGCGATCGCGACGATGGGCATGTTGGCCACCGCGGCGTACATCCTAGCGATGGATACGTTCGGGCCGATTGTGGACAACGGCGCCGGCATTGCCGAGATGGCGGGCGTTTCGGATTCGGCGCGGAAGAACATGGACAAGCTCGACGCGGCGGGCAACACCACCAAGGCCCTCACGAAGGGGTACGCCGTAGGAAGCGCGGCCTTGGCCGCCTTCCTGCTGTTCAATGCCTTCCTGACCGAGGCCAACGTCAAGGTTGTGAACCTCTCCAACCCCGAAACGTTTGTCGGCGCGTTCATGGGAGCGGCCCTGATCTTCCTGTTTAGTGCCTTCGCGATCCGGTCCGTGGGCAAGGCGGCCTGGACGATCATCAAGGATGTCCGGGCGCAGTTCAAGGAGAAGCCCGGGATCATGGCGGGGACGGAGGAGCCCGATTACGGCCGCACAGTGGACATCTGCACTCGCGCCGCCCTCCGGGAGATGGTGGTCCCAGGACTCCTCGCTGTCCTCACGCCCATTGCGATCGGCTTCATCTTCAAGTACATCCAGATCACGCCGGGCCTGCCTGCGGGGGAGCCGCTCGGCGGGATGCTCATGGTCGGGACCATTGCAGGCATCCTCATGGCCCTCACGCTGAACACAGGCGGCGGGGCGTGGGACAACGCGAAGAAGTACATCGAGGCGGGCAACCTCGGAGGCAAGGGCAGCCCGACGCACAAGGCCGCGGTGGTCGGCGACACGGTCGGAGACCCCTTCAAGGACACGGCCGGGCCCTCCCTGCACATCGTGGTCAAGCTGCTGTCGACAATCACACTGGTCATGGCGCCGCTGTTGGTGTAGACGAGCAGGCTTGGTTCGGTCTCGTTGTCCCTCCCACCGGGGATGGCGGTGATGAGTTCCGCGTGCCCGCGAACTCCAAGGACATCCCCTATAACTGGGACGTACAGCTCAAGTGAACGCCCGGTTCGGGGAAGAGACCTCTTAATGGCTGAGCCACACAAGTAGGGGTAGCCCTCGTGGTGCCCAAGTCCATGTGACTTGGGAACGAAATCGGGAAGGGGGTCAGGCCGCCGGGGCCGGGCCATGGTGGGACAGGGCATCGGTGAGCGTGGTAGCCGCACCTCGGCTCTGACGGCCAAATAGCCCTCTAATTGGACAAGGCACGAGCGTGACTGTCGCTCTCCATGCCAAGACCCACCATTCGTCACAGGCTAATCGGCGGGGCCGGGTTCTTTCTGCGCGAAGTGGCGCAACGGTTCAGAAGTGGAAAAGGCGCTAGTTAATGTAGAAGACGACCACGACCTACCCCGCGGTTCCCTTGTGCTGTGGTGTCCCGAGCAAGAAGCTGGGATGAAGCTCGCGAGCGTACAGGTTACCTGGGACTCTGCAAACGAGCGCAGGGGTCCGGCTGAACTGCGAAGCCGGGAGGTTGCGGCTAACTTCCCTGGTGTCTACAAGCGCGTTAGCACCATCGAAGACCAGTACCTCGACCTTTGGACTTTCTGGGTTGGGATTGATCCGCGGTTCCTTGATCAAGCTGCCAGTGTGGTCAAGTCACTCGAGGCGGTATTCGAGGTGGAGTGCGATCCCGTTTTCGTCGAGACCTACCTTTACGGGCTCCAGGGCTTTGAAGCGGGACTCGCTCGCACTGAAAAGGTGTCAGGTGTTTTTCGCTCTATACAGCCTCAGGTCGAACGAGCGCTCGCCCAGCAGGCCGCGCGATCCGGCATCACGAACGTACCCGGATCGGGACTCGAGAAGAACACGATTCTCGCGGTTACACGGGAGGTAGCTGAGAAAAGTATCGACGCCAAGCCCGCGAAGACGAAGGGCCAGAAGCGTCTGCCTGCAGATGACCGAGCTCAAGCTACAGCAGACGATCAAGAAGGAAGCTAGTCCATGCCCGGCATTACCGACTGGCTTAATAGTGTCGGCGATCGCCGGAGGGAAGCATCCGAGGAAGCTGCAGCACTAATTCTGTCTCACTACCGTCAGAAGTGGCCAAACCTGAGACCGATTGAGCTTAATCGCCTAGCGGCCTTGCTCAATGTCAAACTTCGCGAAGTGCCAGAATTAGAAGGGGAGGCAAGACTGGCACCAACCCCTGGAGGCTTTCTGCTGCTCTTTTCCCGAGGAGCGCGTCAGAGGAATTACGCGAGGTTTCGGACTTCCATTTCGCATGAACTGGCTCATACGCTCTTCTATGAGCAGCTGGGACCGGGAGAAATCCCCCGGCGTCTCCTCGCACCTTCAGAGAAGGAAGAGCAATTCTGCTTCGATGTGGCGCGTCGAATTCTTGCCCCTCGATGGATGCTCGCGAATCTAGGCCTCCTCACTGAGGGAGACGCTGGCGTTATCTTCAAGGCATTGACAAGGATGCTCGGGCTAAGCTGGTCCGTCGCTGCGAGGCTCATCGTCGAGGACTATGCGCTGGTGCTCGCAGTGGCTGGTCGCTGGCGAAAGACCGGAAAGCGATGGGAGCCGGTCGTCGGCGAGTTCTTTTTCACTCCTGAGCTTTCCGAGGAATCCTTCGTTGGCCTCAGACAAGCAGTGAGAGCGTGGCTCGAGGGAAAAGAAACCGTTGGGCTTGACTGCAAGATTGCCGCCCGCCTGGGCGCTTCTGGCAAATCAGCATTTGTGATTGCGCAGGTTCCGTCAGAACATCCGCAGGAAGCGCTGGCTGATGTGGAAGGGTTCTGGCAAGCCAATCTTAATAGGTGGCGAGGTTCAATCCCGACTGAGGCAGACAAATCTACCGACTCATCCACGGATCAAGGCACTCTGCGTTATGGTTCGCCCTGATTGCAGCTCTCGTCCAGCTCAGCTATGAGATTGGGAGAGTGCGTCACACCTTAAATCAGGACCGAACGCGGGACCTCCGACCATCGTTTCCGCAGTTGGCGGTCTGTTTTTTCGAATTGGAGGGCTCCCCAGAATGATCCTTCGGGCCGACGGTGTCACGTGCTAAAGAGCCTTCAGGCGAGCCTGCGGTTTCCCCGGTAGGCTCCGAGGCCCGAAACATTCGCGCCATGAACTCACGCGCATCATGTCACGGGAAGGTCGAGAGATAGGGCATCAAGTTCTAGCATTGCCCTTCCTCCAAGAAGCCTTATGAGTTGAAGCCAGCCTCCTGGATAAGCTGCACGAACTCGCGGGGCCGGAACAGGCGTCCCTCATACCGCTCGACGAACCTCACGTGGTCTCGGAGGTTCTGCGGTCGGGACTTTGGCCTTTCCTCCTTCTCGGCGCGCGCCTCTGCTGTGTGAACGACGGTCTCCTCAGAATCGATCCGGCTCGACTCCCGAAGTTACACAGTCGCTCGTCATTAGCTCAGATATTGCCCTTCTTGCTGAGGATTTCCTGTAGGTAGGCCCCGTTCGAGAATTCTCGGAAGATGTGATGAAGCATCCCCTGCACGACTTTCAGATCCGACTTGTCCTGGATCTTCCCAGCCATGTGGAACGTGTCCCTCACGAGGGCGAATATCTGGCGATCCTCGAGGCCCAGGGGAAGGACGATATCTTTCCCGGGGGGCTGTCTCGCGATGTCCCCGAACTGACGGGCCATGTAGCTGATGGCGCCCGAGTACGTGGGCCTCGGGATCTTCCCCTCGTTGTACCACAGCTTCCGCAACAGGTCCAGGATGGGCATGACGTTCGGGTCTACGAAGGAGACGTTCAGCCGCTTCCTGCGGTAAGGTCCTGGCATCGTTCTCCGGAGCTTGGGCATCGTCCTCCTCCCCGACTCCGGATGTCGACCGGTCGGAAAAATGTGCGCACACCATGCGTCGCGCCAGGGCAAGAGCACATTGACCTCATGGAGCGCCCGTAATAGAGGCGCCTACGCGATGTCTTCTATGGAGGAAAAGCTGTTTCATAGCGCTGCCGACAGGCTCACGAGAGAAGATACGCCGCGAGAGCGTCCTCCGCGATCGTTCAGGGTGTTGTGCGCACACCGCGGACGTGGAACTGCAAGCCACGACGTTCTGCCACGCCCTGATCGCCCGAGTCGTGAGGTTTGGGGCCGGACGCGGGGTCTGCTGACCTTCTGGTATTTATAATCCCGCACTCCACGGGACCTCGAGGATCGAGAAGCCTGGGCTGGGGACGGGGGAGGAGGGAGAAAAGGGTTATTAGAGTACTCTATTGATACGGTCCACATGCCCCTCGTCGGGTGTCCGGTGTGTGGCAAATGGTCGAGCCCGAAGACGTTCCCCGCCGGGCCGGGAAACGATCTCCCCTTGAAGGTCGTCCGCGGTCTTGGACGGGGAAAAGGTTTCGAGGTCGTCGGGACGGGATCCGGGCTCAATGACCGAGATCTGTGTCTTCAGGTGAAAGAGAAGCTCCTGAGCTTGGCGACCGTTCTAGCGGCACACGGATACCTCGCGTCGCGCGAGGTCGAGGCGGCTCTGGGAAAAGCTGGCATGTCACAGGATCTCGACGCGGCCTTCACCGAGGTCCGGAAGTGGAAGAATCGAGCGGCTCAACTTGCCAAAGAGAAGGAACATCTGGAAGTTGAGCTCTCCAGCATGGAGAGACAACTCGAGTCCGAGCAAGAGAAAGTGAAAAGGGAACGGAGGAACCGGGAGCATCTCGATGTGGAGCTGTCCGAGGCCCGTCGGGCCTTGTCCCAGGCGGAGGGGAAGATCGACTCCCTGGAAACTCAAGTACAGGAACTGCGATCCGAGGTGGCCCACTGGCGGAGCCGCGAAGACGGGACGCCATCCGAGGAGGACGAGGCGGGTGAAGAACCGGAAGGCTCCCCCGACTACGCAGAAGTCCTTCGAAAGCTCATTAGGGCCCTCGACCCGTTGATGGATCGAGTGGAATACATCGGGATGGACGACACGGACGTGGGCAGGAAGGTGGAGGCGGTCCAGGTCGCGCTCGACGAGGCCCGCGAGGCACTGGGGGACTAGGTGGGGGCGCGCAACGAGGTCCCTCGCGTCACGCCGTGAATGTCCCGGTGTCGAGCCGTGATAGCCTGCACCGCGTCGCCGTCTCCTTCGGGATTCAGCGTCGGTTGGCTCGGTGGGAGCTAGAGACCGCTTTTCACGTGGACTACCTCGCCTGCCGTCAATCGGCCAACCCGGATTGTGGGCGCCATCGACCGTCCGGCGGGCGTCAGGTAAATCGCAAACTCCTGTCCACCCTGAGCCGGACCGCGAGTCCGGACTTCCCTGGCCAGCCATCCGAGCTCCACACCCTTTTCCACCACGGCACCAATAGAGCCCTCCGGTATCCCGGTTGCACCAGCGAGCTCCTGCTGGGTAACCCCGTGCTGCAAGTCGAAGACGACGAAAGACGCGAGCCAATCGATAATCACCATCAAGTCGTTTTGATCGCGCGAGACATCGCGGGGTATCATGCCTCACCTCGGTTCGCATTCGTTGAACCGAGCCCGAATACAAAAGCCTATAGGCTGCCCTGTGGGAATCGATGACAGACCAACCATCCAAACCGAATGCCCAGGCACTTGTGAAGGAACTCGTGGACTTGCTCCCGACCGCCGATGCCGCGACGCTGGAATTCACGCGGGACTTCGTCCTCGCCATGAAGGCGAAAAGAGAGACCCAATCCGCCGGAGCCACTTTCGGCGCAGAGCGCACCAAAGAGCCAGTTTGCTTCGTGACGGGTGTCGTCACCCCGGAAGGCGTCAAGCTCAGGCCGCTCGACGGGAGCCCGTGCGTTGAAGTGTTCGGGAAAATGCCGAGGGTCGAGGGGCGGTTCTGGGCCAAGAGAACCGGATTGTTGGACGACCTCGTGGATTTCTTGGCGAGATTCAGGCAGGATGAATGAGAGCGCGCGGCAGGGGCTCACGGGGAACTTCCGTCCCGCAGAAAGGACACGTGGTCGAACCGGTAAAGAGATCCCCTCCGCCCCACTCCTCCGATGATTTTGTGCGGGAGTCCGAGCTGGGTGCACCGGGAACTGCCTTCGTCTCGATTCGCGACTTGAAGGGACTCGTCGTTTCCCGGTTTCCTGAGAACCATCCCCTCAGGACGGCACTTTCCTTCGAGCATGATCTCCTCACGTCGCAGGAGTTTCTCGCCAAATTGGAGGTCTGGTTTGCCCTCCTCAACTGGAAAGCCTGACCACCGCACGATCATCGTGCGCCGCCTTGCGAACGGCGTCGCTCATGTCCGACTGTCCGTCCCCGAAGGGCCGGTGCGGGTCGAGGTTGACGTCCGCGTGGGCGCGAAGCCCGACCTTCGCGTGGTCGCCGTCCCCCTCACTGACATGGCTCCCCGAGGGGCGCCGCGCGCCTTCGACCACCACTTTCGGATTCGAATCTTCAGCGACATGGCCTCGAATCGACCGGAGTCGAACGAATGACGGCGCGGCGTGGCATCGCAGGTTCCCATCCCGATTCCGACGCCGAGTCAGGGGACCGGGAGGGGGCTGTAATTCGGGGGTCCCGCCTAATGCCTGGAGGACCGCGCCTGGAGTCAATCACGGAGCGAGCCGCGGTCCCTCCGCGCTCCGTGGCAATCTACGGTCGAATTTCTACCGGCAAGGAACAGCAGCCGCATGGACTCGCGGCACAGGTCCATGCGTGCCGGGAGCTGCTCCCCCGACTCGAGTTGCCCTTCCGCGACGTCGCGCTGTACGAGGAAGAGGGCTCCGGGCGGCGGCGAGACCGTCCTGTCCTTCGCAAGCTCCTGCACGACGCCGCCATGCATCGCTTCCAGATCCTCGTCGTATTCCGCTTGGACCGGCTCACACGGGGCGGCATTTCCGAGATGTTTCGCGTCCTCAAGGCTCTACAGCACTCCGGGGTCCGCGTCTACTCGGTCTGCGAGACGTGGTGGGATCCGGACGCGCCGACGGCCGAGCTCATCCTTGCCGTCCTCGCCTGGGCCGCCGAATTCGAGAGCCGGGCCATCGGCGAACGCGTTGCGGCGGGAATTGCCGCCCGCCGAGCCGAGGCCGAGCGGCGAGGGGAGCCGTTCCTCTGGGGACGCGCCCGGGTCTCGGCCCTGACGCGCAACCCCGAGCTGCCCGCCAAGGCCCTGCAGCTGCGCCAAGGCGGGCTTTCGTGGACCCGGGTGGCGGCGAGCCTTGGGGTCGGCCGGACCACCGCCCGGAGGTTGTGCCAGTTAGCCCAGTCGTCAGGGATATCAGGCACAAACAAGGGGGAGGCGAAGCCGAAGGATGGCCCGCGTTCGCAATAGAAGCCTCTCCGTCCCAACCGAGGATGTCCCGGCACTCCCCGGGGAAGAGGCTCTGTCAATCCGCACTTTGAAGGATCTCGTCATCGCTCTGTTTCCGGAGGACCCATCCGCTGCGCGCGGTGATCCTCGCCGAGAAGGACGTTCTGCGGCCCATCGAGTTCCTTGCGAAGATGGAGGTCTGGGCCGTCCTGCTTAACCGCCGTGCCTGAGCACCGCGCGGGCGTCCGGGAGCTGCGCGACCCATTCCCAGCCCTGCTCCAGGTACGTCTCCACGGCGGACAGGGGCACGACCGTCTGCCGGGAGCTGTTCGGAGAGTCGTTGCCCTTACCGTCGGGCGCGCCGACGAGCCGCTCCCGGACGATTCGCTGGAGGTCGGCGTCGCTCATTCCCTCGAGATCCATCTTCCCGATGTCTTTCTCGGAAAGACCTGAGACGAGGAGCATCTGGCGGCGGAACGAGGCCTTCAGCTCCGCCTCGCGGTCCGCGGGCTTCGTCGTCTCGAGGAACGGCAGGCTCCGTCGGTACGAGTCCCGCATGTCCTCGACGAGGTCCGGCGGCAGGCGGCTTTTGTTCGTCGTGTACCGCGCTTCGATGTCCCCGACGTGGCCCATGAAGAACTGACGGTACGCGTGGGTCGTCTTCCCCTTGCTCTCCGCGAGGAGGAGCTGGGTGTCGAAGTACGCCCGCAGCACGTAGGGGCGCCATGCGAAGCCGGCCGCGCGGATCGCCTTGCGCACGGCGTCGCTGACGTTGATCGACGTCAGGAACGCCTTCGTGGACCACGCAGGGGCGATGATGTCGCTCTCCTCGTTCAGGCGCTCCCCGTCCCGCATCCGTTCCTCAAGGTACGCCTTCACGTAGTCCGCAGCCTCGGGGCCGAGGAACGTGAAATACCTACGTCCCGACTTGGACAGTTCCGGGCGGACGACGACCTGGGCGGGCAGCTTGTCGAAGATCACGGTCTTCCCCTTGATCCGAACGTCCGGGAGGTCGCCCAGGCGAAGGCCGTCCGTTCCGCGGTAGTTCCCAAGGGTCTCCGGCCGGAGGCCCGCATGCGACATGAGGACGGCCGCACACCGTTCCCGCGGCGAGGCCGCGAGCAGAATCCGGCGGAGCTCGTCCTGGGTCGGCACCCGCTCCTTCTCGAGGGTCGGCGTGGACTGGGCCCCTCGCACCTTGATCGGATGTTCCAAGGCAACTCCATTGAACGCGAGCCACGATTTGACCGCCCGCAGCGTCGATAGGACGTAGCTCCCGGCGCGGCCCGCCTCTTCCATGTCCGAGACGAGGTCCGCGGCGAAGTCGCGCCGCTCCTTCGAGCCTAGAGCCAGGAGAGCGGAAGGCGACGTGCTCCGCGTCGCGCACACGTGGCCCAGGCGCCGGAGATAGACATCCGCGGTGATCTGGGAGCCGCGGGCCACGTTCCGCTGCCATCGCTCCAGGGACGGGTCGTCCAGGAGGCGGCGGTACTTCGCGCCGCGTCCTGCCTTCCCGGGGACTCGAACCATGCGGAAGAGATTCACGGCCCAGGAGATATAGATTTCGAACCGGAAATTAAGTGGGCTCGACCGGATTCGAACCGGTGACCTTCGCTGTGTGAGAGCGATGTCATAACCGCTAGACCACGAGCCCGCAGCCCCGCGCAAAGGTTCCGGTCGTATAAATCTCCATCGAACTCTGCCGACAACTCGTATCGAATGTACAAACGGGTTAAGTCCGGGGACGCGGGATGGGTACGCGCGCATCGGCGGAGGCCATAGGCATGGTGGTCGCAGAGCCCAGACGCTCGGAAGGCGAGGCGAAGGACCCGAGGATTCGTCCGTGGCAGGACGTACCCTTGTGGCGAGACGTTACGGAGGCCCAGTGGAACGACTGGAAGTGGCAGGCCTCCCACGTGGTCAAGAAGCTGGACGATGTGCGTCAGCTCGTCACGCTCACGGAGGATGAGGAGCGCGGCGTCCACGAGTGTGCGAAGTACTTCAAGTTCGCCATCCCGCCCTACTACGCAAACCTGATGGACCCGAGGGACCCGAACTGCCCGGTTCGGTTGCAGGCCGTGCCCAACATCAAGGAGACCCACTTCTCCGGTGCGGACCTCCACGACCCGCTCTACGAAGACACCGACTCGCCCACCCCTCATCTCACCCACCGCTATCCGGATCGGGTCCTCTTCCTCATCACGGACTACTGCGCGATGTACTGCCGCTTCTGCACCCGTCGTCGGTTCACGGCCCACGAGCACGGCGCGTCACCGATCCGCGACCTCGAGCCGGCCTTTGAATACCTCGAGAGGGCGAAGGAGGTCCGGGACGTCCTGCTGAGCGGGGGCGACCCGCTCATGGTCCGAGACGACTACCTGGAGACCATCCTGAAGCGCCTGCACGAGATCGACCACATCGAGATCGTCCGCATCGGCACGCGGGCCCCGTGCACCCTGCCCATGCGGATCACGCCCCAGCTGGTCTCCGTGTTGAAGAAGTACCACCCCCTCTGGCTCAACACCCACTTCAACCATCCGAAGGAGATCACGCCGGAGGCGTCGAAGGCGCTCGCGATGCTCGCGGACGCGGGCATCCCCCTGGGGAACCAGAGTGTACTCCTGCGCGGGATCAACGACTGCCCGACCCTGCAGAAGGAGCTCGTGCACAAGCTCGTGATGAACCGCGTGCGGCCCTACTACCTCTACCAGTGCGACCTGAGCGAAGGAATCGAGCACTTCCGGACTCGCGTGTCGAAGGGGATCGAGATTGCGGAGGCTTTGCGCGGGCACACATCCGGTTTCGCGGTACCCCTGTACATCATCGATGCGCCCGGCGGCGGCGGGAAGATTCCGATCGGGCCGAACTATCTCGTCAGCGCAAGCGACAAGAAGGTCGTGATCCGAAACTACGAGGGTGGCATCTTCTCCTATCCGGAACCGGACATCCCGCCGAGCGCCTGCCCGGACCACTGCGTGCGCTGCCAGACCGAGGCGCGTGCGAGCCGCGAGGGCGTCGCGGGCATCCTCGCGGGCCAGAGGGTCAGCATCATGCCCGCGGACACGCTTCGCGAGAAGCGCCGAGCCGCGCGCAAGGCGACCGTGTCCATCGATGTGGCCAAGGCTCACTGACGCACGGAGACGCGCCGATCGCAATCGCGGTCCACGCCGGAGCCTGGCCCGCTCTCTCTCGGCCAAGCCTCTGTCCCGCGATTCGCTCGCCTCGCCCCTGGACAGCATGGTTAAATAGGAGGCTCCTGCTGGCTTCCCCGCACCATGGACCCTTCCGGCGTGCTGCTCGCGCTGGAGGAGCAGAAGAAGTGGCGCGAGCGACGGCAGCGCATTGAAGACCGCATCAAGCAGCTCGAGCGCAGGAAGGCGTACCTTGGGCGAGAAATGGGCCGGGCGCGGAAGAAAGTGTCCGAGTACAACATCATGCTCGCGGGCCTGAAGGGCTCGCTCATCCGCGACCGCCCCGTCAACCTCCCTGCGATCCGGTGATCCCTTGCCCGACCCCATCGAAACGGTCCAGAAGGAGTTCGAGCGGTGGCGCGGGCGGGAACGCCTGCTACAGGAGGCCCTGTCCCAGGTGGAGGAGGAATCCCGCCGGCTCACGGAGGAGCTCGCCAAGGTCGAGCAGCAGATCGTCTACTACGAGTCCCTGACCCGGGACATGAAGCGCGAGCTCGGACCGTCCGGGCTCTCCAGCCTCCTTTCGTCCTTCCGGAAATCCTGAGGAGGAGTCGGGTGCGGGTCACGGTGGACGGAGTGCCGCGCGAGCTGCGCACGGTGTGGCTCGAGGATGGCGTGGTCAAGCTCATCGACCAGCGGCACCTGCCCTTCGATCTCCTGATCTACGAGGCCGCCGACTTGGAAGCCGTGGCCATGGCCATCGAGGACATGGCCGTGCGCGGCGCGCCCGCGATCGGGGCCACGGCCGCCTACGGGATGGCGCAGGCCCATCTTCAGGGCCACGACCTGAGGGCCGCGGGGGAACGGTTGCGGAATACCCGTCCCACCGGCCACGACCTGTTCTTCGCCATCGAGTACATGCTCCGGGCGGCCGCGGAGGGCGAGGACCCCGTGGTCGCAGCGGAACGGTACGCCCAAGAAGACGTGGATCGCTGCCGCTCGATCGGGGTGCATGGAGAGAAACTAATCCGCAACGGCGCCCGAATCCTGACGCACTGCAATGCCGGCGCCCTCGCCACCGTGGACTACGGGACCGTCTTGGCGCCGATGCGGCTCGCGAAAGAGAAGGGGCGCAAGTTCTTCGTCTACGTGAGTGAGACGCGGCCGCGCCTCCAGGGGTCCCGCCTGACGGCCTGGGAACTCCTCCAGGAGGGCATCGACCACGCGATCATCACGGACGGGGCCTCGGGGCATTTCCTCGGACGGGGCGATGTGACGCTCGTCCTGGTCGGGGCCGACCGCATCGCGGCCAATGGGGACACCGCGAACAAGATCGGGACCTACTCGAAGGCGGTCGTCGCCAAAGAGAACGGGGTGCCCTTCTACGTGGCCGCCCCCACGAGCACAATCGATTTCGGCATCCCCTCCGGGGCCAAGATCCCGATTGAGGAAAGGTCCCCGCAAGAGATCCTGCATTTCGATGGTCACCCCGTGGCCCCGAAGGAGAGCCCGGCGCGCAACCCGGCTTTCGACGTGACGCCGGCGAGATACATCACGGGCTTCGTCACGGAGGCGGGGATCCTGAAGCCCTCCGAGCTCAAGCGCCTCCGCCGCCCGGCCGCGAAGCGCGCGAAGAAGCCCACGAAGAAGAACCGCTAGGCGGATACGCTTTTACGGACCCACCGCTTTCGCCCTCGAGATGCTCCTCCAGACGACCTGGTTCGGCTCGTTCGTCCTAGACGAGGGCAAGGTCGTCCAACAGCGCCTCTTCCCGAAGGAGGCGCACGCCCTCGCGGACCGCCTCGCGAAGGTGGAGGACTGGAAGGTCCTCGACGAAGAACGGGAGCTCCTGGGCGCGGTGGGCGAGGTCTTCGTGATGGAGCCCCGCCTCGAGCGGGCGGGCGGCCACTTCACCTCCGAGAAAACCACCTTCCTCAAGTCCGAGGACTTCGGCTTCGACCGCGGACTCCTGCACGACGCAATGGTCGAGCTCGCGAAGCGACGCATGCGCAAGGCGATCCGTCGCGAGGACCACCTGCGGCAGGCCGTCGCCGCCGTGGACGACCTGCTGGAACAGGAGAACACCATCCTGGAGCGGGTGCGGGAGTGGTACGGGCTGCACTTCCCCGAACTGGCGAGGATGGTCGACGAGACGACATACCTTGAGCTCGTGGCCACCCACGGCCGTCGGGAGAAGCTGCCAATCGAGCATCGGGACAGCGTCGGTGCGGAACTGGGGGACCCGGAGGAGCGGGAGATCCGGGGGCTCGCGCAACTCGCTCAGAATCTCGCGGGCGAGCGGGCGGCGCTCGAAGCCTACGTGGACCAATCCATCCATGAGCTCGCGCCCAACGTGACGGACCTTGCCGGGCCAATGATCGCGGCCCGACTGGTGACCCTCGCGGGCGGGGTCGAGAACCTGGCCCGGCAGCCCGCGGGGACGGTCCAGCTCCTCGGGGCGGAGCGGGCGCTCTTCCGGCACCTCAAGACCGGAGCTCGGCCGCCCAAGCACGGCGTGCTCTTCCAGCATCCGCTCGTCCACCGCGCCCCGCCGTGGCAGCGGGGTGCGATCGCCCGCGCGCTCGCGGGCAAGATCGCGATGGCTGCGCGCGCGGACGCGTACACGCATCGCAGGATCTCGGCCGAGCTCCAGGCGAGCCTGGAGAAAACCATTGCGGAAATCCGTCGTCGCAAGGAGGAGAAGCCGCAACGGCCGAAGGCTCGTCACCAGGCCCACCCGAAGCGCTCGCACGCGCGAAAAAGGCTTTAAGGGACCGCTCGCATCGCCGCGGCCGGAATCGCCATGTCGTGGGAACAGGCGGAGATGCGGGAGCTCAAAGTGGGCCGTTACGTGGTCATCGATGAGGAGCCCTGCAAGATCATCAGCATTCAGATGTCGAAGCCCGGGAAGCATGGTGAAGCGAAGGCGAGGCTCGAGGCCGTCGGGATCTTCGATGGCCAGAAGCGGTCCGTCGTCCACCCGGTGACGCACAAGGTCCGCGTCCCGATGATCGACAAGCGCAAGGCTCAAGTTCTGTCCATCCACGAGAACAAGGCCCAGCTCATGGATCTGGAGAACTACCAGACCTTCGAGCTCGAGGTCCCCGAGGAGCTGAGGGGCTCGCTCCAGGCCGGTCAGGAGTCGATGTACCTGGAGACCCTTGGCCGCCGCAAGCTCTCCCAGCCGTGACGCCCACGGTCCTCAAATAGCCACAGGGCGATTCCCGAGGCCCATGGCCGCGCCGCGCTTCGCCGATGCGAACGCAAAGTACGAGGACGCGCGCATCGCCCTCTTCGGCGTGCCCTACGACCGCACGTGCTCCTTCCGCGGCGGATCGCGCTTCGCCCCGCGGGCCATCCGCCAGGCCTCGTGGAACTTCGAGAGCTACATGATGGACCATGGGCGGAGCATCACGGAGGTGCCCTTCACGGACCTGGGCGACACGCCCTCCTTCGGCCCGTCCGTGGAGATGGTCCAAGGCGTCTCCAAGATGGCGACCGATGTGGTCCGGGCCGGCAAGATCCCCATCGTGATCGGCGGGGAGCACAGCCTCGCGCCCGCGGTCGTGCGGGCTTTCCCCAAGGACGTCGGGGTCATCGGCATCGACGCCCACCTAGACTTCCGGGACTCCTATCTGGACGACAAGTGGTCCCACGCCTGCTCCGCGCGGCGCTGCGCGGACCATGTCGGCGTGGAGCACGTGGTCTACATGGGCGTGCGGTCCTTCAGCGAAGAGGAGCGCGAGGACCTGGCGCGGCTCGGGCTCACCTTCGTCAGCGTCTACGACATCCACGAGCGCGGGATCACCGCGGCGACGCAGCACGCCCTCAAAGCGATCGACCGGGACAAGATCTACCTGACCATCGACATCGACGGCGTCGATCCGGCGTACGCGCCCGGCGTCGGCAACCCGGAACCCTTCGGCCTCGTGCCCCTCCAGGTGAAGCGGATGCTCCGCATCCTCGGACCCCACCTGGTGGGCATGGACCTGAACGAGGTGAGTCCCGCTTGGGACTTCGGGCAGACGTCCCTCCTCGCGGCCCGCCTCATCCGAGAGGCAATCATGGCCATCGGCGAGGCGCGCTCCTGAGTCAGCGATATCCGGGGATTTCCTTCTTCCTGGCCCAGATCGCGTCCAGGTCGAACTTCTTGTCCAGCTCCGCCTTCGACCGCTCGAGTGACTCGAGGTCCGTGGCCTCGCGGACGCTCGCCCGGAGTTTGTCGATCTCTTTCACAAGGGAGCCGTCGAACTCCACGCCGTTCAGGGAGAGAATCGATAGAGTGTTCTTCATCACATCCAGCTCGAGGCGGATACGGTCCTTCGTCCCCAGATCCAGGACGCGCTTGTTCACACTCACGAGGAACTCACGGTGCTGCTTCAGCGCGGAGAGGATGTTCTCAATCCGTTCCGCCGTCTTGAGCAGGTAGTCCTCGAGGCGGACGATGGATTCCTGCAGGTCCTGGATGACGCCGCGGTCCCCTTTCTTCGAACGTTCGCCGAGGGCCAAGGCACGGACGACAGCGTCCTGCCGGCGCTTCTGGGCCGCTGCGAGCTTCGCCAGGTCTTGGAGTCGCGCCTCCGCGCGTACGAGACGCCGGTTCACGGAGACGATCTCACGGCGCAACGCGGTGACCTCGACTTCCGTGACGCTGGCCTTTTTCGCGGCAGTCTTGTTCGCTCGCCCCATCGGCCGTCGGAACCGGCAGGCACGACAAGAACGTTGGCCCTAGCTTGTCGAAGGCGGGAACGAACCATCCAATCGAGGAAGAAAAAGGCTCGACGGGCCCGGCCCCGCCTCGCGGCCTCGGGTTCCTCCCCCCGCTTCTTTCACGTCCGAGTCCGGCCCGCGAACTCGGCGTCCCGGCCGCCCCGCGAGCACGCGGGAAAAAGGGCGTTGGCCTCGGGGCCCGTCTCTAGCCATGTGATAGATTGGCACGGACGGCCAAATACTTTGTGCCCATGTGCGGTGCGGCCCGAACGTTTATGTGCATTCGACCCTTAGGCTCGCCCCGGGGTGAGTCATGGGAGAAGGTTGGGCGGGTCCTCTGAACAAGATAGACGACTTCGCCTACGAAATCCCGAGGTCGTACAAGCCCGCGATGCGCACGAGCGGGCTCATCTTCATCGATGAACCCATGCTCGCCCAGCTCCGCCAGGACCAGGCCGCGGAGCAGGTCGTGAACGTGGCCACGATGCCGGGGATCGTGGGACGGTCCATGGCCATGCCCGACATCCACTGGGGCTACGGTTTCCCCATCGGGGGGGTGGCGGCCTTCGACTACGACGAGGGCGTCATCTCCCCCGGCGGAATCGGATTCGACATAAACTGCGGCGTCCGCCTGCTGCGCACCGGCCTGACGGAGAAGGACGTGCGCCCGAAGATCCGGGAGCTTGTGGACACCTGCTTCCACAACGTACCCAGCGGCGTGGGCCAAGGCGGCGTGACGAAGGTCTCCCGCCAGGACCTCGACCGCCTGACCACGGAGGGCGTCGCATGGTCCGTGGAGAAGGGATACGCCTGGCCCGAGGACTTGGAGCATATCGAGGCGAAGGGGCGCCTCCCCGACGCGGATTTCAGCAAGGTCAGCGAACGGGCCATCGCCCGGGGGAAAGGCCAGGTGGGTAGCCTAGGCTCGGGCAACCATTTCGTCGAAATCCAGAAGGTTGACCGCGTCTACGACGAGGCCGCGGCGAGGGCCCTGGGCATCGGCGAGGTCGGCCAGGTCTGCGTCATGATCCACACCGGCTCGCGCGGTTTCGGCCACCAGATCGCTACGGACTACATCGCCGCCTGCGAGCACGTCGTCAAGCGCGAAAAGATTGAGCTCCCGGACCTCCAGCTCGCCTGCGCCCCCGTGGACTCGAAGGAGGGGCGGGACTACTGGTCCGCGATGTGCTGCGGCGCGAACTTCGCGTGGAACAACCGCCAGCTCATCACGTACGGCGTGCGGAACGCCTTCTCCAAGGTCCTCGGCCGGGGCGCAGAGGAACTCGGCATCGAGATCGTATACGACGTGTGCCACAACATCGGGAAGGTCGAGGAGCACACGGTAGATGGGAAGCGCCGCAGGGTCGTCGTGCACCGCAAGGGAGCCACGCGGGCGTTCCCACCGGGCCACCCGGAGACGCCGGCGAAGTACAAGGAGGTCGGCCAGCCCGTCCTCATCCCGGGGGACATGGGCACGTGCTCCTTCGTGCTCGTCGGCCTGCCGACGGCCATGGAGCGCTCCTTCGGATCGAGCTGCCACGGCGCCGGAAGGCAGATGTCCCGCGCCGCAGCCACGCGCAAATACCGCGCGAACGAGGTCGTGAAGTCCCTGAGTGACCGGGGGATTTACCTCCACGCCGCGACGAAGGCAGGGATCGTCGAGGAGGCTCCGGGCGCCTACAAGAACGTGGAGGACGTCGTGCGCGTGGCAGAGGGCGCCGGCCTGACGAAGATCGTGGCCCGAATGGTCCCCCTCGGGGTCGTCAAAGGATGAGGCTCACGCTCAAGCCCTTCGGGCCCGTGGACCCCGCCCTCTTGGAGCATCTCCGTGAGAAACTCACCGTCTTCGATGAGGTCGTAGTCGCACCGGAGGCCCCCCTTCCCGCGTCCGCGTTCGACAAGAAGCGCGGCCAGTACCGGGCCTCCTCCCTCGAGGATCTGTGCGATCGAGAGGAAGGGGAGCGAGTCCTCGGCGTCACCGCGGCCGACCTGTACGAGCCGCCGCACAACTTCGTGTTCGGTCATGCACGAATCCAGGGACGGGACGCCGTCATCTCCGTCGCGCGCCTCAAGGACGGGAACCCGGACAAGCTCTGGGACCGGGCCGTGAAGGAAGCGATCCACGAGCTCGGCCACACCCTCGGGCTGCTCCACGACGAGGAGAACCCGCGATGTGTGATGCACTTCTCCCGAAACCTCGCGGACACGGACCGCAAGGGGCGCGACTTCTGCGAGAAGTGCGAGGACGCCGCGGCCTTCACCTGGAAGCGCCTACGAAGGTGAAACTCGCCGACGTCTCGAAGGTGTCCCCGTAGCGTCGGGGAAGCTCCTTCTCCAGGAACGCGAGCCCGCGATCGAACTCGCCCGGGGGGAGCAGGTCCAACGTGGAGATGTACTTCCGCTTCACTCGCTCCAGTTCCTGGGCCACCGTGAACGTGCGACCGTGGGGGCGCTCCTCCACCTCGACGCGGAGAAAGCCCGCGTGCTTCAGCGCCGTGACGAGCTCGTCGACGAGCGGGAAACGAGCGCGGTCGATCGCCAGCAGGCTGGGGAAGGCCTCTTCCAGGATCCCGAGGGTCCGCGTCCGCATATCCGAGGTCGCGATGACGGCACGGTGGGAGACACGCGCCACTTCCCGCATGGCCTTGCGGTAGTCCGCGAGCTGGTGGACGACCATGATGAGGAGCGTGACGTCGAAGGCATCTCGCCGGAACGGGAGCGCATGGGCGTCCGCCAGGATCAGGTTCGGGGTCCCCTTCGCGCGGGCCTGGTCGATCATCGCGGGAGAGGGATCCACCGCGACGACGTGAGCGATCTCTGCGACCAGGCGGGAGAACCGGCCCGTGCCCGCACCCAGGTCCAGGACCCGCTCGCCCGGCGTGATCCGGCCGACCTCGACGAGGGCCGCGAGCCAGAAGTGCCGGTCCACCGCCTCGTCCCCCCGCACGACGTCGTAGTCCTTGGCCATGCGGGAGTAATCCACGGACACGAAATGCGCAAGAACGACGGGCCATATGAGGGTGCCGAGGGCCTCCATGACCATCGCGGAATTCAGCGTCTCGCCCGCCGGGAAGGGCGCCAGCGTCTCCGAGTATGTCGCGCGGTGCCTAGAGCTTGTGGACCGGAGCGGGCTGCCCTACAAGCTCAACCCGATGGGGACGGTCGTCGAAGGATCCTTTGACGAGGTCCTGGCGCTCATCGCGAAATGCCACAAGGCCGTGGCCAGGGACTGTCCGCGCGTGTCCACGATCATCAAGATCGACGACCGCAAAGGCGCGAAGAACCAGATCGAGGCGAAGGTCGCTCACGTGGAGCAGATCCTGGGTCGGAAGCTGAGGACCTGAAGCCCGTCAGGGATGGAACAGGAACGTGATCGCGATGATCACGTAGACCATCACGAGGAGCACGCCCTCGTACCAGTTGCTCCGGCCGTCGCTCACGACGGAGGCGATCGCCGCAGTGGACAGGGCGACGGACACGAGCTCGAACGCTTCGAAGTCGAGCGTGAGGACCGGTGGGATGAGGAGGGAGACGAATACGAGCACGGGCGCCACGAAGAGGGCGATCTGCGTCGTGGATGTCATCGATACCGCGATGCTCAGGTCCATCTTGTTCCGGTAGGCCATAAGAACCGCGGTCCCGTGCTCGGCCGCGTTCCCCACGATGGCCACGATGATCACGCCGAGGAACAGATCCGTGAGTCCAAGGGCGTCCCGCGCGGCCTCCAGGGAGCCGACGAGGAGCTCACTCTCCAAGGCCACGAACAGGGTGGAGACTAGGAGCACGAGCGTGGCCACGCGGAGGGACCACCGCGGGTTCTCCTCCATATCCGTCACCGGATTGAAGATGTCCCGGTGCGTGCGCAAGGAGAAGAGGAGGCCGAAGAGGTATGCGGCCAGGAGGACCGCGGCGATCCCGAGGCTCATCTCGTCCAGAATGGTCTCCTGAACGCGGGCGCCTGCGGTGATCTTGTAGAGGGCTGGCATCACGAGGCCGATGACCGCCAGAAGGAGCATCGTGGTATGAGTGCCGCTCGCCTCCCGGGAGAAGTTCTGGGTCTTGAAGCGCAACCCGCCCGCGAGCATGCTGAGGCCCAAGACGAGCAGGAGATTCCCGATGATCGAGCCGGTGAGGGAGGCCTTCACCACGTCGGGCAGGCCCCGCGCCAGGGCGAACAGGGCGATGATCAGCTCGGGTGCGTTCCCGAAGGTCGCGTTGAGCAACCCGCCGATGCCCGGCCCCGAGCGTTTCCCCACCTCCTCGGTGGCAAGGCCCATGAACCACGCGAGGGGGATGATCGCGAGGCCTGCGGTCGCGAACACCGCGACGCCCGCTCCGCGAATCAGGGAGAGGACCGCGCTCACCGGGATGAATACCAAGAGGGCGAAGGCCCACGCGTACGGACGGAGGGCTCGCACGTCCATGTCACCCGGGAGAGCGTCTCCTGGTATTGACGTGGCGAGGAATCGATATGGATGTCCGAAAAACCGGCAGTTATGAGGCAGGGCGCGTACATCTGGGCTCCAGAGGGAGATCAGACTGAGATTGAAAACCGGAAAAGGACTCGCAAGACGAATTCTGCGACACGCAGGAGCCACCCTTGCCCTAGCAATCGCCCTCGTTGCAGTCGTCTATCTCTTCTTGTTCGCCACAGGCGCATGCGCGCTGCTGGTCTACAACGCGATGTGCGAATCTCCCTTCGTCTCACCCCTGGTCACCGTCCCGGTGGTGCTCGCCTCGATTGGGTTGGCCACCGTGGATTGGATGCTGACCCGCACGTCGGACCGACCTCTCCGGGAGGCAAGGCTTGAGTCCTGAGTCCACCGCGGTCAAACAGATAGAGATCGTATCGTTGGCCCCGACAACATTAATAGCGCGGGTCCAGATGCGCGCCCGATGATATCGGCCACGGAGATGCGCGTCCTGGACCGGAACGCGCAGCACTTCGGCGTCTCCGTCCTCGAGCTCATGGAACATGCGGGGAAAGCGGTCGCCGATGTGGCCCTGAAGCAGTTCGGGGCCCGCGGGAAGAACGTCCTCGTCGTGTGCGGCACGGGGAACAACGGCGGGGACGGCTTCGTGGCCGCCCGGTATCTGTCCATGGAGGCCCGCGTCTCCGTGCATCTCGCGCGACCCTCGGACCAACTCGGGACGAAGGAAGCCCAGACGAACTACGAGCGGCTGCGGGAGGTGCGTGTAGCCGTCGGCCTGGACCGAAGCGAGGAAGCCATGGCCCAAGCGGACCTCATCATCGACACCCTTTTGGGGATCGGCATGGAGGGCACGCTGCGGGAACCCTACGCGTCCCTCATCCGGGAAATGAACGCTTCCGGGAAGCCCATCCTCAGCGTCGATGTGCCGAGCGGCCTCGGCACGGACCTCGCCGTCAAGCCCGCCGCAACGGTCGCCCTGTACGACGTGAAAGAGGGGATGACGCCAGAGAACTCGGGGACGATCCACGTCGCGGACATCGGGATCCCGCCCCGGGTCGTGCGCACGATCGGCCCGGGCGAGTTCCTCCTGTATCCGAACCCCAAAGCCGAGAGCCACAAGGGCCAGAACGGGAGCCTGCTCATCGTCGCGGGCGGACCCTTCACCGGGGCGCCCGCCCTCGTGGCGATGGGCGCCCTCGGCATGGGGGCGGACTTGGTCCATATCGCGACGCCCGCAATCGCGGCCCAGGTCGTCGCGGGATACTCACCGAACTTCATCGTCCACCCGCTCGTGGGACATCGACTCCTGCGGGAGGACGTGGAGGTGATCCTCGAGCTCGCGGGCAAAGCGGATGCCCTGGCCATCGGCCCTGGCCTCGGCGACTCGCCCGGAGCCCTCGAGGCCGTTCGATCCATCGTGAAGGGCGTGAACCTCCCCATGGTCCTCGACGCGGACGCGATCAAGGCGGTCGGCGCGGATGCCACGCCCCTCGCCCGCAAGCGGGCCGTGGTCACGCCCCACTCCCGGGAGTTCGTCGCCCTCACCGGGAAGACGCTCCCCGAGGACCTGGAGCAGAAGGGGACCATGGTCCGGGAGGCCGCGAGGGCCCTCGGCGTGACGATCCTGGTGAAGGGGCGAGTGGACATCGTGAGCGACGGCACCCGGACGAAGTTCAACTACACCGGGAATCCTGGGATGACCGTGGGTGGAACCGGCGACGTCCTGTGTGGAACCGTGGGCGGCCTCCTATCCAAGGGCGTGGCGCCCTTCGACGCCGCGCGCATGGGCGCCTTCGCGAACGGGCATGCGGGCGACTTAGCCTTCAAGGTAAAGAGCTACGGACTCACCGCCGTGGACGTGGCGGACAACCTCGGCCGCGTCCTCGCGGAGTTCGTGACTTGATTCCTCTCAGTCGTCCCCGGGGAAAAGATGATCCGCTTCGCCCTCCCAATATGCGGGGTCGAGATATCGCAGGTGGTCCGGGTTGTATCCTCGCCTCAGGCTGGAGTAGTAGGCGAAGAGGTAGAGGGGAATTATATTCATGGATGCAGATAGATATTCGTCGGTCTCGGGCACCTCGAAAATCTCGCCGGCAAGGGAGGCGCTCCTCGAGCATCGCCGCGAAGAACGCGGTGCGGCAACCGGTGAAGAGCAGAGAATCGCGACCTCGGATTCCCGCGGCGGCGTCGGGGAAACGTCCTTCGTCCCGATGCAACGTTTCGCGGATGGCCTGCGGAATCTCGAAGATCATGTCGTGCGTGAGGAACGGGTGAGCCGTTCGTTCGGGGATGGGAATCGGCGGCGTCGAGGAGGCCATGCGTCCCTCTTCCCGCCGAGCGCTATAACCTTTTCCCAGGCGAGCGGCGGCATCGATGCCGCGCAAGGGTTAAGCGGCTTGGGTCCTTGGCACGGGCGTGGACCTCGAGCCCATCCCCGACCGTCCCGCAATCCTGGCCGACAACACGCTCGTGGTCGCCGATTTGCACATCGGTCTCGAGGAGGAACTGCTGGAAAAAGGCGTGGTCATCCCGAGCCGCGCGGAGGTCCTCGGCCGCCGATTGGTCGATCTCGCGGACCGACGCGGCGCGGACCGGCTCGTGATTCTGGGGGACGTGAAGCACCTTGTCCCCAAGATGGCGTCCCGAGAGCGGCGCGATGTGTACGTCTTCTTCCGCGACCTCGCGGAGCGGTTCAAAGAGATCTACGTGGCCCAGGGAAACCACGACGGGATCCTGAGGTCCATCGTGCCTCGCTCGGTTCGGTTCCGCTCTCCCTATGGCTTCCGCCTAGAGGACGTCGGGTTCTGCCATGGCCACGCATGGCCCTACAAGAAGGTCATGGAGGCGAAGACCCTCCTCATGGGCCACAATCACCCTGCGGTGGCCTTCAAGGACGACTTCGGCTCTCGGCAGATTCAACCTTGTTGGATGCGCGCGCCTTTCGCACGAGCCCACAGGCGATACCCCAAGCTGCCCGAGGAGGCCATCGTCGTGCCGGCCTTCAACGAGCTCTGCGGCGGGATGCCCGTGAACGATGTCCGCGCGAGGTTCCTCGGCCCCCTCTTCAAGGAGAAGCTGCTCGCCGTGGATGAGGCGTCCATCCACCTCCTCGACGGCACGAACCTCGGCCGTCTGGGAGACCTCAAAGTCGAGCTGGGTTGGTGGCCGGAAGACTACCGCCAGTAGGCGAGGCCTTTTTCCCGGGCGACGCGTTCCTCGCCGCGGTTCTTTCCATGCCCCGCGGCACGGTCCTCCTCGAGCGGCTCGACAGCGCGATCCTCAAGGAAAATCCCCTGGGCGACCCCACGTCGAGGGACGTCGCCGTCTACCTCCCGCCTCGGTACGATCCGATGAAGCGGTATCCCATCGTGTACGGCATCGTCGGGTATACGGGCACGGGCCGCAGCCTCTTCAACATCGATCCCCTGGCGGAGGACCTCGCGTCGAAGATGGACCGCCTCATCGCCTCGGGGAAGTGCGGGCCCATGATCATCGCGGCCCCGGACTGCTTCACCCGTGTGGGCGGGAACCAGTACGTCAACTCCTCCGCGGTCGGGCGCTACGAGGACTACCTCCTGAAGGAGGTGATCCCTTTCGTCGAGTCCAAGGTCCGCGTGGGCCGGCGGGGAATCTGGGGAAAGTCCTCGGGCGGATACGGCTCGATCATCCAGGGCATGCGCCACCCGGAGATCTTCAGCGCCCTCGCGGACCACAGCGGAGACTCCGTCTTCGAGCTGTGCTACATCCAAGATTTCGCCGCGGCCCTCGCGGCCTTCCGAAAGGCTGGCGGGCCGAAGGCGTGGCTCCGCCGCTTCTGGAAGCAGCCGAACCGCCACCACAGCGAGGACCATCCCGTGCTCAACACCCTCGGGATGGCGGCGTTCTACACCCCGAACCCCAGGAGCCCCCACATGGGCATCGACTTCCCCTTCGACCTGAAAACCGGAGAGTGGCGGCCCGAGGTGTGGGAGCGGTGGCGGGCCTGGGACCCGGTGAACCGGGTGGCCCGTTCCAAGGCCGCCCTGCGTCGACTGCGGCTCGTCTACATCGATTGCGGGACGAAGGACGAGTTCAACCTGATTTGGGGCGCCCGGACCCTCCATGCGAAGCTCGGAGCGATGGGAATCCGACATGTGTACGAGGAGTTCGAGGACGGGCACATGAGCATCACCTACCGCTATGACACATCGCTGCCGCTCCTCTGGAGAGCCTTGAAGGCGTAGTCACGCGTGGCCAATGGAGAAGGTTCGGGAGGAGGCATCGGCGTCCCGGATGATCTCCTTGACGGCGGCCCTCACCCGGGCGAGGATTGCCGCGTACTCGTCGGCGACGGCCGGGGTGAGGTCCGAGTCGGTGGTGTCCTCATCGGGGACGCACACGCCGATGACTTTGATTGTGGGCATCCGCGCGCCCGTGAGCCGCGCATACGTGAGGGCGTCATCGAGGGCCTCCGTCTGCGGAGTGGGCGCCCCCTTGAGCCCCGACAGGGACGTCGGTGTGCCCACGTAGACCCGGCCCACCACGCTACAGAATCGGACGGAGTCGATGACGATCAACAGGTCGAAGTCGTGGAAGATTCCGAAGAACGGCGGGGGCTCCGTGGAGGATTCCCGAACCTCGACCCCGTCGAACGCATCCCGGAGGGAACGCGCCAGGTACACCCCGATCCCCTCGTCCCCTCGTGCGGGATCGCCCAACCCGAGCACGAGGATGCGGGGCCGGTTCACGATCATGAAGACCGTCATCCCCTCCTGAGTGTCGGGCGCTTGGCCTGGCGGGATGGATCCGTCCCCCAGGCGCTGGCCTTCCCCCGGGCGGCCAGACCCATGCGATCCCCGCCTCTCCCTCAAGACCGGCTCCTCGCTTCCCGTGCCTCCGCACCATCGGATGCCTCGGGAACGGTCAAGGTGAGTTCCTTCAGGGTGAGTCCACGCCCTTCGAGGACAATCAGGGGGGAACCGCAGACATGACAGAGAGGGAGGAGCAGATCGTGCGGATCGGATCCGTCGATTACGTCCGCACCGCCCGAGAGGCCGCAGGCATCGCAGCGGACTCGCCCGCGCGTCTCCGACAGCACGAGTTCCGCGCCTTCCAGGATTGTCCCCTTGGAGAGACTCACGAACGCGGCTTCGAGCGCGGGCCGTGAGGCGAAGGCGAGCTCGCCCACCTCCACGTGCACGCGGGGCACCCCGGTCGCCCGCCGGACGCCGGCCTCCTCGAGCACGCGGGCGACGACGCCTTCCATCAGCCCGTACTCATGCATAGCCCCACTCCCGGACCGCTTGTTCCACGCGGGCCACGAGCTCGGGGAGGGCCCCCATCACGGCCGGGCCGGGCGAAGACCCGATGGTCTGGGGCGCGTCCATCTCGACCGCGAAGATCCGGACGCGTCCCGGGGTCTGCAGCCCGGACGCCCTCGCCAGGGCCAAGGCCTCCGAGAGGCCCGCGTAGTGGGCCGAGGGCACGACGACCGGGCGCATGTCGACGGCGGCAAGCTCCCGCACCCGTCCCGGATGCTCTCCCAGGACCGAGTCGATGATAATCGCGTCGTCGAAGCCCTGAAGGTGTTCCAGCAGATACAACCCGGACTGGGCGCTCCTCCGGACGTTCACGCGCGGCCCGAAGCGTCGTTCGAGGCGTTCCGCCGCAAGGAGCCCGATCGCGTCGTCCCCCAGCAGATCATTGCCCAGCCCAAGGATGACGAGGGCCATAACGGCTATCCGTCCCTCCGGATTTCCTGCACGACTTTCCCGTCCGAATCGTGAATCTTGACCCAGAGGGGCATGTGGCCCGGCAGGGAATGGGTCGCGCAGGCGTGGCACGGGTCGTACGCCCGGAAGGCCATCTCGACCTGGTTCAGGATTCCGTCGTCCACGACGCCCTTGTGGATCATGCTCCGGGCGGCCTTGTCCACGGACATCGCGATGCGTGCCGAGTTGTGTTGCGTGGCCACGATGAGGTTCGCAGACGTCAGGACGCCGCGCGCGTCGCTCGTGTAGTGGTGGATGAGCACGCCCCGAGGAGCCTCGACGACGCCGATTCCCTCCTTGGGCGTCTCCGTGGGGAGGACGCGGATGGTCGGGTCCGTCAGGACGGGGTCGTTCACGAGTTCCCGGAAGCGCTCCGCCGCGTACACGATTTCGATTACCCGAGCCCAGTGGTTCGCGAGGGTGTGGTGCACGGGCTTGCCACCCAGGGCCGCGAAGAACTTCTCGTAGAGCTCTGCGGCCCGCGGCGTCGCCATGCCGTCGGCCACGTTGAGCCGCGCCAGGGGTGCCACGCTGTACACGCCGCTCCCCTCGCCGTCCACGAAGCCCTTCCACCCGAACTTCTTCAGATAGGGGAACTTCACGTAGGTCCAAGGCTCCGCGTGTTCCGCGAGGTGCTGGAGGTAGTCCCGCCCCGGAAACCTGAGGACCTCGGACCCGGTCGGGCTCACGACACGAATCTGCCCGTCGTAGAAGTTCCCGTGGTTGTGTCCGTCCACGAGGCCCATGTAGTAGGTGCGGTGGGTGTAGGCGTCCGAGGTGATCGCCTTCACGTACTCCGGGTTCCCCAGGACGACGTCCTCCACGAGCTTCTCGCAGAAGAGGGCGAAGTCCAGGCCCCGGTCCGCGATCTCCTTGAAGCGGTTCCGCGCGTCCTCCGTCACGCCCTTCGCGATCCCGCCGGGGAGGCCGAACACGGGATGGATGACCTTCCCGCCGATCTCCTGGATGATCCCACGGAGGTCCTTGCGCATCGCGATGACCCGCTTGCCGATCTCTAGACCCACCTTCTGGATGACCCCGAGGACGTTCCGATCCGCCTTGGGGGCGGTGGGCCCGACGACGAAGTCCGGGCCGCCGAGGAAGAAGAGGTGGAGGGCATGGTCCTCGAGCATGAACACGTTGTAGAGCATCTCCCGGATCGCCTTCGCCGCGGGCGGCGGGTCGACCCGGTACAGGTCGTCCAGGGCCTTCGTCGCGGCCATGTGGTGGGCCGTCGGGCACACGCCACAGATCCGCGAGGTGATTTGGGGCGCGTCCTCCGCTTGCCGCCCTACCAGGAAGTTCTCGAACCCCCGGAGCTCCGGGACCTGGAAGTAGGCCCTCTTCACGTCCCCCTCGTCGTCCAGGAAGATCGAGATCTTCCCGTGGCCCTCGAGGCGGGTGATGGGATTCACAACAATCTGGCTAGGCATGTTCCTTCACCTCCCGGGTCCTCTTCAGGATGGACCGCGGTAACGAGTATCGATAGAAGGTGCCGACGGGATCCGGGACGGCCTCCAAGACCCGCTGGAGGTCGGACTCCTCGTCGAAGTCAAGGATCGAGGAGAGATAGGCGATTCCCTTGCCCCCCTGGTCCCGAACTTCGTCCGTGGGACCGAAGCACCCCGTGCAGGGCATGTTCCCCTTGACGCACAAGGCTTCGCAGCCGCCCCGGGTCACGGGCCCGAGGCACAGGATCCCCTGGGCGAGGAGGCACTTGCTCGGGTCCACCTGGACCGTGTGGACCCGCTTGATCTCCTTGAGCAACAGCTTCTCCGGCTTCGTCTCGTTCAACGGGCATTCGTGGCACAGGGCCCGCGTCCCCGCGAGGACGGAACCCCGCGGCGGGAGGTCCCCGCGGAGGAGCGCCTGGACGGCCGCGGCCACGAGCTTCGGGGTCGGCGGGCATCCGGGCAGGTAGTAGTCCACATCGATGACCTGATCCAGGGACTTCACCGTGTCCCAGAAGGCGGGCAACTCCAGGGTGCCCTCGGGGACCTCCACGCGCTCCCGAGGCTCCTCGCCGCCGCTCGCGACGCTGGGGGCTCGGTGGTAGTACCAGTTGAAGATCGACTGCTTGTCCCAGAGGTTCGCAAGCCCGGGCACGCCACCCAGGTGGGAGCAGCTGCCGAAAGCGATGACATACTTGGACTTCCTGCGGAGGAGCCGGGCCATCTCCTCCTGCTCCGAGAGGCGGACCGCGCCGTTGATGAAGCTCGCGACGATGCTCCCATCCTCCAGGGCCTCGACGTCCTTCACCTTGAAGTCCAGGGCCACGGGCCAGAAGACGATGTCCACCGCCTGGACCACGTCCAGGATGCCCTCGGCGAGGTCCACGACCGCCTCCTCGCAGCCCCCGCAGGAGGCGCACCAGTAGAAGGCCACCTTCGGCTTCTCGACCATTCACACACCCCCATTTCCCCGAAGCGGACCGAGCCGCCTCACCTGCTCTGTCGTCTCCTCCACGACCCGGCGGAACTTCTCCGCCTCGGAAGCGGAGATCCATTCCAGGCGTAGGCGACCGTCCTCGAAGCCCATCTGGGCCAGCATTCTCTTGAGGAGGAGGTACCGACGCAGGGTCTTGTAGTTGCCCTCCCTGTAGTGGCAGTCCCTCGGATGGCAGCCGCAGAGCAGGACCCCGTCCGCGCCCTTCTCGTAGGCCGCCAGGACGAACTGGGGATCCACGCGCCCGGAGCACATGGTCCGGATCAGGCGGACGTTCGGAGAATACCGGGCGCGGGTCACCCCGGCCTGGTCCGCGGCGATGTAGGTGCACCAGTTGCAGACGAAGGCGACGATCTTGGGTTGGAACTCCTGCTCCGCCTTCATTGAGACAACACCCCCTCGACTTCCTCCAGGATCTGATCGTCCTCGAACATTCTCTGGTGGGCGGCCCCGCTCGGACACGCGGCCACGCAGACGCCGCATCCCTTGCATAGGACGTCGCTGATGCGGACCACCATCCGCTCCCGGTCCAGCTCGATCGCATTGTAGGGGCACAGGGGGATGCAGATCTGGCAGCCCGAACAGAGCTCCTCCTCGATGTATGCCAGGTTCGGCTCGAGGGTGATGGAGCCCTTCGACGTGAGGGCGATGGCCTCTGCCGCGGCCGCCTCGGCCTGGGCGACCGTCTCGGGGATGTCCTTGGGACCTTGGCACGCGCCCGCGATATAGATGCCGTCGCTCATCGTGGCCACGGGCGCGAGCTTCGGGTGCCTCTCCAGGAAGAAGCCCTCCGCCGAGCACGACATGTTGAGCATCCGGCGGACCTCCTCCTTGTCCCGCTGCGGCTCTAGGGCCACGCCGAGGACCACCATGTCCACGGGCACCCGGCGCACGACCCCGAGGAGGGTGTCTTCCGCCACGATGACCAGCTTCCCTTCCTCGGAAGGCGATTCCGCCATGTCTGTGACCTGTGCCACCTTGCCCCGGACGAAGTGCACCTCCTCGGACAGCAGCCGCTGGTAGAACTCCTCATAGCCTTTGCCCGGGGTCCGCATGTCGATGTAGAAGTTGTGGACCTCGGCCCCCGTCCGTTCCTTGATCATGTGGGCCATCTTGAGGGAGTACATGCAGCAGACCTTCGAGCAGTAGGTGTTGTAGTGCTCGTCCCGGGAGCCGACACAGTGGATGATGCCGACCGAGGCGGGCTTCCGCCCGTCCCTCAAGAGGACCTCGCCTCCCGTCGGTCCGTTGGAGGCGGCAAGCCTCTCGACCTCGAGGGCGTTGTAGACGCCCGGGTACTTCCCATAGCCGTAGTTGGTCATCCTTGCAGCGTCGAAGATGTGGAACCCCGTGGCGACGATGATCGTCCCCACGTCGAGCTCGACCGTCTGTTCCTTCTGCCCGAAGTCAATCGCGTTGCGATCCCCGCAGGCGACCACGCAGGTCTTCTTGCATTGTCCCGTCTTGAACTCGATGCAGGTTTCGGGGTCGATGACCGCGACGAGGGGCACCGCTTGGGGGAAGGGCATGTAGATGGGCTTCCTCTTGCCGAGCCCGAGCTCGAACTCGCTGGAGAACCTGGGCTCCTTGTACACGCACTGCTCGATG
>Ga0265292_1000240_pt1 | contig 94001 bp, 75 predicted proteins | sample Munlanlewell296A_FD_189080 | JGI IMG/M metagenome (GOLD analysis project Ga0265292, IMG submission 189080) | Leachate microbial communities from a municipal landfill in Southern Ontario, Canada - Leachate well 296A | ecosystem: Engineered > Solid waste > Landfill > Unclassified | place: Canada...
TCGAACCAACCCCGGCGTGAGCGACGATTAAGACTAACATCCTCTTTTTATCGGATATTTAGGCCGGAGTCTTTAATCTACCCCCCACCCCCTCCGGGAGGACTCCCCTCCCCGTATATCCCCCCCGGGTTATCTATGGAAGCGGTAAGTGCTTCCTTCGCCTCCAATACAGTAAATCCCTTATGCCGGTGGCATAATATATTTATGCTACGTACATAATGGCCTTGTGCCGGTGGCATAGTATACTTGTGCTACGTACATAATTGGCTTGTGCCGGTGGCATAGTATACTTGTGCTACGTACATAATTGGCTTGTGCCGGTGGCATAGTATACCTGTGCTACGTACATAATAGTCTTGTGCCGGTGGCATAATATACTTGTGCTACGTACATAATTGGCTTGTGCCGGTGGCATAGCAGATTTATGCCGGTGGCATAAACGGTTTAAACCTATAGGGAGAGAGTTGGTTTTTGTATTTTGCAGGCTTGTGCACTGAGAGAAAAGCCTCCCGCAGTGGCAATTTCTGTCACTTTATCCTCAAAAACCCCAGATTTTAGGCAAAAAGTGACAATTTTTGTCACTATGGGCGGTTACACTCTCACTTCTGATTGCGTGTCGCACCTACACACTAGCCCCGATGATGCTTTGCTCATCGGGATAAGTGCCGGATAACTCGTTTTACTCGAACCGACACTAATGCACTTCGGTCGCACTAATCCCACCCCACGAAGTTCATCCTGAGTATTTCGAAGGGTTTCGGGGAGTGCGTAGCCTCCAGCAGTCACTAATCCTGCTCCCTGTGGTCGCTGGATAAGTGCCACTAACTCCCTTCGGTCGAAGTGGCACTAAAATTCGTGCATGGTGGCAATGGTGCTGGCTTCGTTGGAGAAGATGGTTTGATTAGTACTGACGTAATAAGCCAGGACCAACCGGACAAATACCTGCCGGGCGCCGGTCGGGCCGATTATCTGGACCTCTAATCCGTGCGGGAATCCGGCGCCGGTAGCGTCCAGCGCCCCGAACTTGGGCACCGGGTCGGGCACCCAGAAGTCGTTGTCTTTATTCCAGGACACGCTGGCCCGGCCCATACCCAGATTACCGATAACCGAGGTGGCTGATTCTTGCTCGATGACATAAGCCGCGTCGGGCGCGTCGTCGATGCCGTCGCTGTCGGCGTCGCCCGCGCCGTCGTCATCCAGCTTGTAAAAAGCGCTGTCCGGGTCGTTCCCGGGAATCAAATAGTAGTTAATATTCCGGCTGGCCTGCAGGACGTTGGCAAACAAACTGCGCGAAACGGCCGGCGTGATGGCCATTATCTGCTGGTAATCGGCGAATTCCTTGCTCTGCCAGCGGACCAGCCTGAGGCTTGAATTCTTCTTGGCGATGGGCGTGGTGTTGGGCGAAAGGTAGTAATAAACCAGGTAATAGGTGTTGACCGACCGGGTTATGCCCAGTGCCGCGGAATCAATATAAGGATTGGATTCCTTTATGAACAGCAGGGCGTTACCGGTCCGGGTGGCCGGCGCCACGTCATTGTAAAAAGTACCCATCTGGTCGATGCAGGCCAGGCGCGTGGTGGTCAGCGCCGGGTAACGGGACTCCAAATCCAGCGCCGCCCGGTAGGCGTTGCCCTGGGTATCGTTCTGGTAGTTGACTCGAGCCTGGGTCAGGTTGAAGTTTATTTCGTCAATGGCTATCTGCCCCCATTGTATCACCTGGGTCTGCCCGTTGAGGTATTCGCTTGAGACGGTAACCTGCTGAATCATCAGTACAATAGAAAACATTATGGCCGTAGATAAGGCCATAACCATTACCAATTCTATCAAAGTAAAGCCTTTACGGTTCATAATATGATTCTCACCTATTGATGAATATCTTCTGCCGATGGTAGGCGTAATGCAGGTCCTGGGTCATACGGTAAGCCTCAAGCATTACGAGATAACTGCCTTCACCGAAAGACCCAACATTGGAAACATCCCAGAGATAACTTTCGTTGACGCCGGTGGCCGTGTCGGCAACCCATAGTGTTTTGTTTGGAACACCCGGCGTGGCCGCGGAGTCATCAACCATATGTAGCCAGTTTTTACCGTTATCACGGGAATAAAGCAGGGCGTATGCTAAATCAGGTTCGTTTTCGGTGAATCCTACCGGATAAGCGGTGGTATAAGTCTGCCCGTCCCAGCGGCACCATTCGGTTGACCAGGTCATACTGATAACCGTGGGATTTTCCAGTTCGGTGGTGACATTAGGCGTTTTAATCTCACAGCGCGGCACCTGAACAATCCGGCTGGGCGTAGCTGGGAGGCCGGCCGTCAGGAAGCTGTTTACCAGGCTGACCACCGCATAACGGCCGATAAAAGCCGAACCGCTTTCGACCGTCCGGTCCAGCCCATTGACCACGATAAAAGCGTTTGAGCCGGCCGGGTCAGCCAGCTCCATCAGCGAACTGCCCTGCCAGGCGGCGCCGTCTTGATGCCCGTAAAAATTGGTATTAACCGCGGCGGTACAGCGAATACCGGAATAATCGGCCAGGCTAAACTCATTAGACACATTACCCCAGTTATTATCATGCCGGAAAGGCCTGGAAATAGCGGCCTGGGTGGGCAGAGGGAAGTTATAACCGCTGGCCATAGCCTGCCCGGCCAGCGACAGGTTGCCGGTGGTGCCGTCCCGGCCGGTATGCCGAAAAGTCGAGGTGGTCGTGCCAACGTTAAAGAACGAGGTGCAACCATAGGCATTGGTCCGGCGGAGGCAGGCAAGCCCGTCAAAAGTCGTGCCGGCCGGCAAGGTCGATGCGGCAACCAGCGGCGCCGCGCCGGAGGTGCGGATATCCTGCCGCCTGATACGGACAAATGTACCGGCGCCGGTGCCGGTGCTAAGATTTCCGTTAGCCGACCATTGGGCCGCGTAAACGCCGTCCGGATAAATCTCGCCCAGCCATGGTTTGGACCACCAGGTGTATGGTGAAATGCTTTCCCGAACATATTTGACGCCTCCGGTCAGAGCATCGGTGATGGAATCTTCATTACGACTGCCAACAGCTCCGCCGTCAAAAGGCTTGCGGTGGGTGGGAATACTGTTTGCAAACCCGTTGGCCGAGTCGTAACCGATTTCATTGCCCAGCCCCATATAATAATAAGACCAGCCGGTAATGGATGTATAAACCGCGTTTGAACCGGTCACGGCCGTCCTGATGAACTGGAAAAACCTGGGCACGTCTATTTCCATCCTATCGCCGCCGGTGCCGCCGGCGCCGTGCCAGCCGTCGGTGGTATCGGCGGCGCCATTCATCCGGCCGCTGTCAAACCCGGGCCATTCGGCCTGGGCGTTCTTGGCCGCATCACGCAGATTATCGAAATACCAGTTATACCTGTGCCCCGCCTTGACATCGGCATAAGGACTGTGCCGCGGGTCGCCCTGGAACTGGTAGCGCTCGCTGAAAGGCACGTTATCATCACTGTCGGTGCGCCAGATATAGGTGGTGGACAGGTTGGCCGGTTTGTTGTTGACCGGCCACCTGGTGCCGGTATCCAAATCGGTGCCGATTCTGGTGTTTACGGTAACCAACGAATCGCCCACGCCTTTTTCCCGGTCAACCACAGCCTGAGGAACAGTAATAACCCAACGAGCAGTATTTTTGGGCAACGATGCCCCGCGCCAGAATGTAGTTGCCCCGCCCCTGAAGCCATAGATATACTCGCTGGTTGCAACCAAGGCGCCGCCTACGGCAACAGTAGCCGGAGCCGCCGCCGGCATAACCGCCCAGGAATTACCCGAAATGGAATAACGCAGGAAAGGCAGACTGGTATTACCCTGGAAGCCGTAGATATAATCGCCGGTGCCGGGATAAACCAAAGAGCCGCCGGCCCCGATATTATAAGGATTAGTAGCTGCCATGGCTACCCAGAGATTAGTCGAAATGGAATAACGCCAGAAGGCGGTATTTCCGCCCCCCTGGAAGGCGTAAATGAAGTCTCCGCCGGTAGCCGCCAAGGCGCCGCCGGTACCGACAACACCTAATGCATTAGCCCGTAAATCCCAGGCGTTTGCAGCCACTCCATCGCTGGCCGCGGCGGTAAAATTATAGCGCCAGAAAGCGTTGGTTCCGCCCTGAAAAGCATAGATGAAACTTCCTGTGCCCGGGTAAACCAAGGCGCCGCCGGCGGCGACATTACCCGGGGCAACCGTCCGCACCTGCCAGGTGTTTGCGTTCACCCCGTCGCTGGCCGCGGCGGTAAAGTTATAACGCCAGAAAGTGGTGGTCGCGCCGCCTCTGAAGGCAAAAATAAAATCACCCGCGCCGGGATAGACCAAAGCGCCGCCGGCGCCGACCATACCCAGGGCAACCGCCCGGGCGGCCCAGGCATTAGTCGATATGGAATAACGCCAGAAGGTGGTTTGAGTGCCGCCTCTGAAACCATAAATAAAATCGCCGGTGACTGGATAGCATAAAGCGCCGCCGGTTCCGATAGCGTTTGCCGTGCTGGCCATTACATCCCAGGAATTTACCGTGGATATCAAATCCTGGCTAAAATCATTGGCCGCTTCGACCGGACCGGGTATATAATCCATTCCATACAACCTCCGGCTCGTATCTAATCCGCAAAAATCAGCGGTCCTGGGCGTGCGCAGAGAGGTGTTATACAGGGTAATAATGGTACCGGTAACGGCATCGTAATTAAGCTCATAATACATCCGATTCTCTACGGCGGCAGTCAGCGCCGGACTTATCACCGCATAAGCATCCGGGCCAACCGGGTTACACTGGTCGGTGCCACCCTCGATAGCAGTAATTTGGACATCGGAAGCGGTTTGGGTCAAATCCATATTAGGTATTGTTAGAGTAATAGGAGCACTCATATAATTATCCGCTACGGAAGGGTCGGCCAGATAGGCATAAACCCGGAGCTTAAGGTCTTCGGTTAACGCGCACCGGAGTTTTCCCGGGTGGGTTACCACGCGCCACTGGGGATGCGTGGCCGGGTCCTTGGCGGCATCGGAATAATTACGTAAAGACGGCATCGGCAACAATTCACCGTGCAGATTAATGAACAAAGCGTTGCGGTATTTGGCCGGGTTAAGCACCATATCATCGAGCAATAAACGATAAGTAAGGTTGCCGGTGGTTTCCTGTCCGGATGCCAAGCGGGAATTATATAAAGCCAGTTCTTGCGGCTGACGCATAGCGTGGTTATACTGGTCAGCCAAGGCATAAGGATACGGATTAGTGGTAGCGCTGTAATCATTGGCGGTGGCGCCATCAATGTTAATACGGGCCCTGACATTGGACGGCACGTAGTATTGGCTGACGGCCGATCCGGCGGGCATAGTTCCGGGATAGAAATAGACGGAATTAATGGTTTGATTGGAGTCCGCGGCATTATTAAAATACGGCCGGTATTCCTGGTCGCGTCCGTAAGCCGCTTTGGTGACCCAATGGCGGCGGAATCTCATACCCGGGTTACGCGCTTCCATATCGCCCAGGGAATTCTCGATAAAAGCCGTCAGGTAAGCCAGATAAACCCACCAGCCGGGGATATTCTCTATGCCTAGCATATAGATGTCGTAAACCTGGGTGGTCGGGTCGGAACCGCCGCCGGTGGTAATGACCGAGGTGATATCGGCCAGCAGGGTTTCGTCATTTTTACCGGCCTGGGTCTGGAATATCTTGACGGTAACAATTCGGACATTGGAAGCCTCAAACGAGGGGAATTTCCGCACGGTAACCCGCCGGGCGTAAAACCAGCGACTGCCCAACCAGCGGTTACCGCTGAGGATATGGTCCGGCGCAGCAACTGCCGAATCTATAGTCAGGAACTCCGAGGTGGCCACACCGTCGTCAAAGGTATCCAGCGCCGACGCGCCGCCGGAGGCTTCGTGCGATTCGGCATAGGCCCGGAGTTCATTGATGATGGCAACGGCTTTCTGGATGGCGAATGAATAATCCTGATTAAAAGTGATGACTTTGTCCATGGTGGTGACAAAGTTAAGACTGATACCTATGGCCACGGCCATTATAGCCAGGGCAATGATGACTTCCAGTAAGGACATACCGCGGCGGGAATTTCTCAATGTCGTAAATTGCCCTTGCGGCCGAACCGTTGGGCAATTATTTGACCTCATAGACGCCCTTTCCGAGCCGATATTGGCCGGTATAGGTCTGGATCTGGTTGAGGATGCCGGCATCATAGTCTATTTCGGAAATATCGCCGGTGCTTTCTATATTGACCTGCCCTTTGGTAATAACCACTCCGCTTATTATCGAAGGGGCTAACTGGTGGTAATATCCCTTGCAGTAAATGACCCCGTTGTATGATGACCCGCTATTGGCGGCCATGGTCAGGGTACCGGTGATATAAAAAATACCCGTTCCTCTTAAATTATGGGTAGAATTGAATGTGGCATTGCCGTCGAAGAATACTATCTTGTAGTCAGGAATCGGGTTGGGCAACTGGTCAACCTGGGTAACGTAATAATCGGCAATAGAACGCAGTTCTGTTTCGGTCATGCCAAAAACGCTTTCGGTAGAATCACTATAAGGATTTACAGCGGACGTTGCGCCCAGCGTGCCACTAACCACGGCGCCGCCGTTAATATTGGGCGTACCTGTTAAGGGCGGGTAAACCACCGCAATCTGGCTGCCGCCATCGATTCTGCAGTTATTACCAATGACTGTTTGGGACGGCCTACCGGCGCATAACCCGGCCAGGGCCGGCGGCACGATGCTGACGCGCCTGATTTCCGTGGCCAGTTTAATCTCGGTCAAAACCCGGTTGGGCCAGACATTATAACTCTGGGCCGGATCCGCCTTCAGGAAAAGCAACCCTCTTGATTCAATATACCATACCGCGCCCGTTGAGCCTAATCCTCTTTGGGCTGAGATATCAGAAACAATAGACCTGCTTACTTCGTAACGACCCCAGATATTCTCGCTCTGGACCACTTCAAGTTCACGTACGATGCCGATAGCCGGATCATCCGTATCATTAACCGGGGGAACGGCAAAGAAATTCTGTTGCGGATTAAAGTTCGTTATCGGCTGGCTGATTTGACGCCTGAACCAGGACAAAGTATCCAGCAGGCCGGCTTTGGCCATCGCCGGGGCTTGGCCAAAGTACTGCATTTGAGACGTCAGCACGTTATTAGTGGTTTGAAGAACCGTTAACCCGACTGTGATTGCGCCTAACAGGACGGTAATAGACAGCATAGTCCATACCAGCATAGAGCCTTTTCGAGAAGAATTGACATTAAGCATAACTGTGTCCTTTCAGTTATAATACCCTCTTTTGTCTACTTATAATATAGGCTAAAAACCAAAATATGTCAAATAATTATTCCATTTCTTATCATATTTTCCGTCCATTATGCCTACAAGTCACTGAAAAATTAATGGTTTTTATTGACATTACTTTTCCGGTCTGTATGATATTGCCTCAAATCTATGGCACAAATTAATATCAACAGGAACAAACTATATCCGCGCAAATCTGCGCCCATCTGCGTACTAAATTATCTTGAAAGCTATTCTTGTATTGGAAGACGGGACTATCCTGTCAGGTAAAGGATTCGGTGCCGCCCACAAATCGGCATTTGGGGAATTAGTTTTTAATACGGGAATGACCGGCTACCAGGAAGCCCTGACCGACCCCTCCTATAACGGCCAAATCCTGATGATGACCTATCCCTTAATCGGCAATTACGGCTGTGTTCCGTTTTCGTCAGGCCGGTTGCCGCCCGAATGGCAGTCGCCTAAAATCCAGGCCGAGGGTTTTGTGGTCCGCGAGTTCTGCACCACGCCGGTGCACCGGCATTCCGGGCTGACCATCGACGAGTTCCTCAAATCTCAGGGCATTCCGGGCATCAGCGAGCTCGATACCCGGGCGCTGACCATCAAGACCCGGCAGTTCGGCACGATGAAGTCGGTCATCGCCACTTATGACGCGGATAGCGAAATAGACATAGATAAACTGCTCCAAACGGCCCGCAATACGCCGTCGCCGGATACTACTAACCTGGTCAGTGAAGTATCGACCACCGAAATAAACCACGAAACCCCCTTCGATAAACCTCAGGGTAAACTCCAGGATAAGAAAACCATCGCGGTGATTGATTGCGGGGTCAAGGCCAATATCATCAACGAGCTAACTGCCCGGGGATGCCGGGTGGTTAGGATGCCTTACAATACATCAGCGGACGAGATAAACCGGCTCAAGCCGGACGGCATTCTGGTTTCCAACGGGCCGGGCGACCCGGCTCATCCGGCCTTAATGAGTTCCACGGTCAAGACCCTGCAGGCGCTGGTCGGCTCATACCCAATATTCGGCATCTGCCTGGGCCACCAGATATTATCTCTGGTCTTCGGCGGCAAAACGTACAAGCTCAAATTCGGGCACCGGGGCGCCAACCAACCGGTTAAGGATTTGTCAAACGGCAAGGTATATATCACCTCGCAGAACCACGGGTTCGCGGTCGACCCCAACAGCCTGCCGGCCGAGATGGAGATTACCGGAATCAATGTCAATGACGGCACGGTCGAGGCGATGCGGCATAAGAAATTACCGGTCTTTTCGGTCCAGTACCACCCCGAGGCCTCGCCCGGCCCGTGGGACAGCAAGTACCTGTTCGATGAATTTATAAAATTAGCCACGGAGGCACAGAGAGCACAGAGTTAAAAGAAAAATTAATGGCATTCTCCGTGTACTCTGCGACTCTGTGGCAAAGAAACTATGCCAAAACGTAAAGACATAGAAAAGATAATGATTATCGGGTCGGGCCCGATTGTCATCGGCCAGGCGGCTGAGTTCGACTATTCCGGCTCGCAGGCATGTCGTTCCATCCGCGAGGAGGGTTACAAAGCCGTCCTGGTAAATTCCAACCCGGCCACCATCCAGACCGACCTAAAGATGGCCGAGCGCATCTACATCGAACCGCTGACGGTCGAGGTGCTGGAGCGAATCATAGAAATCGAACGGCCCCAAGGCATCCTGAGCGGCATGGGCGGCCAGATGGCGCTTAACCTGTGCTCGGAGCTGTCCGAGAAAGGCGTCCTGGCCAAGTATAATGTGGCCCTTTTGGGCACGCCCATCCAGGCCATTGCCGATTCCGAGGACCGCGACCTGTTCCGCAATATGATGCTCAAGATAAACGAGCAGATACCTAAATCATTCGCCTGCGAATCGCTCAAGAAAGCCAAGGAAGCAGTCCAGAAAATAGGCGGCTACCCAGTGATTATCCGGGCGGCTTACACCCTAGGCGGCACGGGCAGCGGCATCGCCCATAACGACGAGGAGCTGGCCGAGATTGCCGGGCGGGGAATGGATTATTCGCGCATCCACCAAGTGCTGGTCGAGGAATGCGTGCTGGGCTGGGACGAATTCGAATATGAGGTGATGCGCGACCATAATAACAATTGCATCATCATCTGCAATATGGAAAACCTGGACCCGATGGGCATCCACACGGGAGAGAGCATCGTGGTCGCCCCAGCCCAGACGCTTTCGGACCGGGACCACCAGACGCTCAGGAACGCATCGCTAAAAATCATCCGGGCGCTGGGTATCGAAGGCGGGTGCAACATCCAATTCGCATTCAACCGCAATACCGGCGACTACCGGATTATCGAGGTCAATCCGCGGGTATCGCGCTCGTCGGCGCTGGCTTCCAAGGCGACCGGCTACCCGATTGCCAAGGTGGCGGCTAAGATTGCGGTCGGCTACACGCTGGACGAGATACCCAACAAGGTCACCGGCAAGACCTACGCCTCGTTCGAGCCGGCACTGGATTACGTGGTGCTCAAGATACCGCGCTGGCCGTTCGACAAGTTCCGGATGGCCGACAAGCGCATCGGCACACAGATGAAATCCACCGGCGAGGTCATGGCCATCGGCCGGACCATCGAAGAGGCGTTATTCAAGGCGGTGCGTTCGCTGGAGATAGACCGGATTGCCTTTGAACCGGCCCACGGTTCGCCCAGCGCATTGGTATCCGAACTGGTCGAGCCGACCGACATGCGCCTGTACGCCATCGCCGAAGCCCTGCGCCAGGGTTATAATATCACTACCATCGCTGACCTAACCAAATGGAATCCGTTCTTCCTGCAGAAAATAATGAACATCATCCAGACGGAGAAAACGCTCAAGGGCCGTAAACTGGCCGATATCTCCGGGGACGTGATGAACCAGACCAAGAGCATCGGGTTTTCGGACGAGTACATATCATATTTGCTGAACAACAACCAGACCGAGCTGGATGTCCGGGCCCGGCGCAAGGAGCTGGGAATTCTGCCGGATTACAAGATGGTCGACACCTGCGCGGCCGAGTTCGCGGCCGAGACACCGTATTTCTATTCCACGTATAATATAAATGGGACGCAGATTAACGCAGATATTAAGGATAATAATAAATCAAATCAGAGCGCCGAAGGCCAGCGGAAACCTGCGTCCACTGGAAAAGGGAAGGTCCTAGTCATCGGCTCCGGTCCTATCCGCATCGCCCAGGGCATAGAGTTCGATTATTGCTGCGTCCAGGCGGTGATGGCGGCGCGCGAATCCGGAATGGATGCCATAATAATCAATAATAACCCGGAAACTGTTTCGACCGACTATGACATGTCGGACCGGCTCTATTTCGAGCCGCTGGCCTTTGAGGACGTGATAAACCTGATAGATTACGAGAAACCGGATGGAGTGATACTTCAATTCGGCGGGCAGACGTCGGTAAATCTGGCCATCCCATTGCAGGAGGAGCTGGACCGGCGCAAGGACTTAACCACTAAAATCCTGGGCACTTCGGCCAAATATATCGATATCGCCGAAGACCGCAAGAAGTTCGAGGTATTGCTTTCGGAGCTCAATCTCTGCCGGCCGCCGGCCGGGACGGGATTCTCGTTCGAGGAAGTCAGGGAAATCGTCGGGCAAATCGGGTATCCGGCGCTGATTCGCCCGAGCTACGTGCTGGGCGGCAAGGGGATGGAAATAGTCCATAACGAAAAGGAACTGGAATTCTACATGACCACCGCGGCCAAGGTCTCCAAACAGCATCCGGTGCTGGTGGACAAGTACCTGACGCACGCGGTGGAACTGGATGTTGAAGCCATATCCGACGGCAAGGACGTATTCATCGCCGGGATAATGGAACACATCGAGGAGGCCGGGGTGCATTCGGGCGACGCCATATGCGTTCTGCCGCCACAGACCCTGCCGGAGAATATCCTTAGCCAGATACGCAATATGACCCGCGAGATTACGCTGAAACTAAACGTAATCGGATTGACCAACCTGCAGTTAGCCGTTAAGGACGGCGAGGTTTATATACTCGAGGCCAACCCCAGGGCCAGCCGGACCGTGCCGTATGTCTCCAAGGCCATCAATATACCTATAGCCCAGGTAGCCACCCGGGTTATGCTGGAGCCGTTGCTCAAGACCGGAGAAACACTAAAATCCATTATCCAACGCGTCTCATCCTTGCCTATAAAAGAAACGTCCGAGGGATGCCTTGAAGTAACCATCAAACATACGGCCATCAAAGCTCCGGTATTCCCGTTCCAGAAACTGCCCGGAGTGGATTCAATACTCGGCCCGGAGATGAAATCTACCGGTGAGGTGATGGGCATATCACAAAGTTTTGATGAGGCCTATTATAAGGCGGCCCTGGCGGCCGGGAATAAGCTCCCGACTTCAGGGATGGTTTACATCACCGTACGCGATGAAGATAAAGACAAGCTTATCCCGATTGCCAGGCGAATGAACCAGGCCGGCCTGGAACTGATGGCCACTAAGGGAACGGCCCAGCACCTCAAGAATCATCAGATACCAGCCACCACGATATTCAGGATAAGCGAGCGAGAAACGCCCAATGCCCTTTCGCTGATGAGGGAAGGCAAGATAAAACTGATTATCAATACGCCGACTGAAGGAACAGGCCCTCGTCGCGACGGCTATCGGATGAGACGGCTGGCCGTGGAAGCGGGGATTCCTTTTATCACTACTATGTCGGCGGCCCGGGCCGCGGCTAATGCCATATACCGGATTAACAACTTGACTAAATCCGATAAAACCAAGTCAGCCATAACGGTTCAGGCAATGCAAGATTACTTTCCTGCCAAATAACTACAAAACCACGGATAAGCAAATTAAGACATCTCTATCTCCTTTAGGACTTCTGCTTATCCTGAGATAGATGCACCTCGATAAAAATGAATATTATAAGAAATGTCAGGCAAAACTGGGCCAGAAGAAGTATTGCCTCGTATTTCGCCGTGTTTCGGAGTATCACCGCTCCTAGTGATACAGAAAAGGATATCAAATAAATCAGCAGCACAGATTTATGGCGCGAGAACCCGGCCTGATTTATCCGGTGCGAGAAGTGATCAGTCCCGGAGTAGACAATGATATCCTTAAGCGACTTCGTAATTCCCAATTTCTGGCGCCGAAAAATAACATAAACCAAATCCACCAGAGGAACACCCAGAATAAAAATGGGTATTATCGAAGCCTTAACCGGATTGCTCGACCAGCCGCCCATAACACTCATGACCGCCAGGGTAAAGCCCAGGAAGAAACTACCGCCGTCGCCCATAAATATTGAAGCGGGTTTTTTAGATATGGGGTGGAAGTTATGGAAAAGGAATCCCAAATTACCGCCGATTAAAGCCGCCGCTATGATTCCCCAAACAAATTGATAGGTCTGGATTGCCACGGCCGCATAGGCCATCGCCGCGATAAGTGAAATCCCCGAGGCCAGCCCATCCATATTATCCATAGCGTTGAATGCGGACGTGCAGCCAACCAGCCAAAGCAAGGTCAATGCTATGTTTATTTCCCTTGGAAACGGCAGATTTATTATTATCCCGTTCAAAGACAGGATGAACGTAAGCACAAAAAGTATCGCCAGCTTTATCAATGCGGAAAGACCGTCAGAGTGTATCTTCCTGAAATCATCCCACAAACCCACCAGAAGCGTCATAAGGCTGCTGATTGCCAGGATATATACCGAATCATCGTGGCCAGGAGAAGCTGTATAAAAAAGGAAGTATCCAATGCTTATAATAAATCCGGCATATATGGCGATACCGCCCAATCTCGGCGTGGCCTGGACATGGAGTTTATATTTATCGTCAGGCCGGTCCATACAATTAATTGCGCGTGAAATATACTTAAGAATAAATGAGGCCAAGTATGTGCCAGTAGCAGAAATGCCTATAACAATGAGGTATCTGATTATCCATTCTTTCATAAAATTAGCGCCCTAACCCTTAATAATATTTTCGCTCTCCGGGCCGCAGTTAAACAGCAAATCAATTATGGCCATTTCGGAAGTAAACGGTTGATACCTCTGCGGATAAACCGGGTGCTCAAATTGTTGGTATATCGACTTGATATTATGCTGGTTCATTTTATCCTCGTCAACATAATCCCGCCCATGCTTCCCATGCAGGTAAGTATCCGCATTTACCGCCTGGCACATATTTATAATCAGGTCTGTTGCCTTGCCGTCAACGTTAAGTTCTGATGATTTAACTATGGCCGCCTTTATATGCATCTGTTCGCAGACATAGCGGATTATCGCCTCATTAAGCGCGGATAGATACTCCCATTCCTTCTGATACAGCTGGCTAAAAAACTTGGAATACTGGGCAAAGTATGTGGCAGATTGATAGTTACGCTGGATGCTGGCCCAATGTTTTCGGCGCCAGTCCGTGGAATTATCTATCATCGTATCCTTAATCGACTGGAGATATTTACCCTTAGTGATTACCGGCACAGTAAGCCATATCCAGCCGGTGGCGGTACGAATTCGGTTCCGGTTTATCCAGCCGAAAGGACCGCGTTTTACAAACTGGACGTTATCAACGATGATAAATTTATCACAGCGGGCGGCCTTGTGGAAGAACCCTATATAAGGAAAATAATTAGGTTGATGACCTGCGGCTATCATTTACAACTATTCCTATTTAAATATTGTTTTAGCTTTCATGATAGATAAAACCCCTTGGGTAAAAGCCTCGTTTAAACCCAGCGCCTCAATAATCTCGTCAGGCCGGACCGTGCCCCGGTTTGTGACCTTGGCCGTTAATACTATTATATTATTATCCACCTTAATATCCTCAATGTATGGCCTTATATCGACGCCTTTCTGTCCTTCAGAATTCTCCCTTAGCACCAGAATCTCCTTTTTGGCAAGCAAATCGCCAGCTTTATTTTTATATTCGCCTGAAAAATCACCGCCGCCATTACTTATACGGTATTCCACGGAAAATTCCTTGGGATTATCAGAAGAATGCTGCGGGATTACCTCGGTAATTCTGATTAACTGTTTGTTTTGAGTTAGTAAGTCTGAAACAAAAAGCGAACACAATTGGGCGTTAAGACGTTTTTGGACTTCGGCAGGAGAAAGCCATTCGGCCAGATGCAGATAAATTACTTCATCCTCCGAAGGTACCCCCAAACTTAGCGCACCGAGAAATGATATTCTTGGACGAGGATTAAAACCTTCTGAAAGCGCCACCGGAATGTCCGCCCGGCGAACAGCTCTTTCTATTAACGTCATCAACTCCCGATGAGGAATAAATCTAGCCCGACCAACCTTATTAAACCGCACCTGAAAGGTAAATTTCCTCATTAAGATGATAACTCATTTAGTGCCTTCTAATAATTTCTCTTGGGCGTCAATCTTTTTGGACATTTTAACCGTTGTTTCAGCGCCGGTCTTGATAATATGCGGCGTCAGGAAAATCAAAAGATGTTCGGTAGTATGCGTATCGTTACGATACTTGAAAAACGTATTAAATATCGGGATATCGCCCAGATAAGGAATCTGTTCGACTACTTTTGTAACCCTGTCTCTGGAAAGACCTCCGATAATAGCCCCCTGCCCGCTTTCCAACAAGAGATATGCCACGATAGTCGATTGCTGTGTCCTGGGCAAATCGATATATTGTTCCCCGCTCCCGCTATTCAGTTTATACCTGTCAAAACCCGGAACTTCTGATGTACTCCCAGTAAGAATTTCTTGCTGCGGTATTATTGTTAACATTACCTGATTGGTATCTTTAATAACGTAAGGCAACACCCAAAGCTGAAAGCCTTGCTTGGCAGGTGATTTTGCCGCTTCCCCAATTGAATAAGAGATCGTACCTGATTGTGATGAAGAAGCTGTAGTCTGTGCAAAACTAACTGATTCCCCTACGAAAACTGTTGCTTCACGCCCATGTAATGTTAACAAAGTCGGTTCCTGTATAAGCCGGCTTTTTGTATCTTGTTTAAACAATCTTAAAGTCGCGGTTATATCATATTGAGTCAGGTAAAGAGGGTTATACGCCGCATAAGATCTGCCCCGACCAAACGGGAGACTGGAGACAATCCTATCCGCCCTTGGCGCAGTTAGACCGCCCATTGTATCAGATGCACCCGTCGGACGTGAATAAGCTCCTATGCCTTTGCCAAGCTGCCAGGCATAGTTTATGCCAAAATTCAAGAGGTCATCGTTTGAGGTGACTATAAACTTCAGTTCAACCAAAACCTGGGGCGGAGGTGTATCCAGTTTATCAATTATCTTCTGTATTTCATCAAGAACAGGTTTAGTATCTTTAACAATAATCGTATCGTGCTCACGGTCATACTCCAAACTTCCGATTACCGTCCCGCCTCTCTTGGTAAGCATATTCTTCAATACTGTAAGCAGAGTAAAATCCTTGACTGGATCGGACTGCCGCGGAGAACCAACCGCGTATGACGTAACAATTGTAGCTTTAAAATCACCGGGTGGTTTTAGATATTTAAGCTGAAAAATCCTTGTTTCCAGTTGTTCCTGCAACGACTCGTTTTTGATAACCCTAATAACATTATGCTTTTCCTGAACAATGGCATATCCCGTGGTTTTTATTATGTTATTAAGAGCCTCCATCCAGGGAATATCCCTAAACATCATTGTTACGCTCCCTCGGACATCATCAGCAATAATAACGTTTATATTGGCTACCGCCGCAATGGCCCTGATTACTTCCTCTAAAGGCTGGTTCTTAAATGACATCGTTACAAGTGGCGGCTTACTCACCCGATAAAGAACAGGCGTAACTTCTTCCAAAATACATTTGTTCTGGCGGACAACTTCATCCAAAGCCAGTTTCCATTCCAGATTCCGAAAAGTAACCGTTACAATATCATCTGAAGTTATTGTAAAATCAGCAACAATATTAACATTGGCTATTTCCGCAATAGACTCCAAGGCAGCCCGCAGTGGCTTTTCACGCCACTCCACCGTAACCAATGCCATTGGCGCCTGTTCTTTATCTGCTTGAGTTGACAAAGATACCTTGGCGCCCTCTTTTGCCGTTGCTTCCGAAGCTGCCGGCGATGGTTCGGCAAAAATGCCACCCGCTAACAATAAAGATATCATACCGACAAATACAACTCTTAAAACCTGCCTCATATTTCCTCTCCTTTATTTCTTTCCCGCTATTTCGACTGTTAGAATTTCACCCCTGTATAAAAACACAACTTCATTTGAAGATATCGATTTAATCAACGTGTCGCTATTTAATTTAGCGCCCTCGCTGTAAGCCACATTATTAATTATTGCGCTTGAAGATGGCACATACTCAACATACACAACGGGTAAAGATATTTGATTCCCCATAAATGATGCTTTCACTGAAGGCAATGTATTTTCCTGGGCTTTAAGATAATATACAATACCAGTTATCTTGGGCGGATTACGTAAAAATTCATGAATGGTGGCTATTCTGGCCAGGATTACTTCGACCTCCTTAATCAGGTCGTCGATCTTAGCAGCATACTCGGTATCTTCAAGCTCTCTTTTCTGCCTCAGCAGTTTGATTTGCGACAACTTGGAATCTATCCCCTCATATGTCTTCATGTCAAAAAGCTTTTTGCATTCATCCCTTAATGATACAGCTTGCTGATAAACGACCGAAGCTACACCGGAAAATAACCTTTCGGCATCATCCCGGATAATCATCATCTGGTTTTTCGCCGCTTGGGAACCAATATTCATCACCGCCGTATATATATCCAGTATTCTGCCGTATGGAACGGACATGGCATCACCCCGCTCCTCCTCTGGAACCTGTTCGTATATTTTCTTCATCTGCTCAAGCTTTTCCTCAGCTTCTTTAAGCAATTTCTCCACCTGATCTACTTGTGGAACAGGTGGTGGCAAAGGTGGTGGCCCGCCCTTCTTCGTCTTTGTTACCTTTTGTTTAAAAGGGTCATCTCTCCCTTTTTTCCCAAATACAGGTCTCTCTTCAATAAGTGCATCCTCCTTTGTTGTTTTCAATAGGGTAATTTCACCGAGTTGATTATTTAATACAATATGTTCTTCAAGAACTATGCCGTTGGCATCAATAATATATTCGATTTCCTTGTATAAAGCTGTTGGACTGGAAACGATAAGATTGCAACGATATTTTAGCTGCTCTTTTTCGCTCCCAGGAAGAATCTTTTCTTTCACTATCAATAAAGCCGAAACACAATAATTACTTATATCTAATAATTTAATGGGGTAGCTTTGGTTAACCTCAATCCCCTGGCTCACTAAGTATATACCTATTTCCTGCCCGGTTATATACGGCTCCTCTGGATTATTTTCAAATTCCTTACCCGGCAGGTCATTAAATACAGAGATCCGCATCTTTTCGCCCTCAGAAACCGCTTTGTATTTCACAATCACTTCTTTTATTGAAGGCATAGTCGCCCTAACTTCGGATTTTATAAGTTTCATCCGGCCTTTTTGCCCTGCCCCAGGGGCTTGGGTTTCGAATAATATTTCTCCGATAATCCTGGTTCCGGCAGCCTCACTAATCATCTGTTTTTTCAGCTCCATCTCGGTTTTTACTTTATACTGCTTACTTTGACTTGCAGATTGGGTATCCAAAAGTTCTATTGTCACAACCTCATAACCCATTTTTACTTCTTTGCTTCCGGCAAGCTTCCCGATAATAGCGTACCACGATTCCGAGGTATTAGTCGGCGTAACCGTTTGTTCACCTTCGGCAAAAACCAATGAAGAAACGGTTAAAACACAAAAAATTATTATTAACGTACTTTCAGTCACTTTAAACATATGTTTTAAGCTACTCATCATAAACAAGCTATTTTTTTTCTGCACTCGGAGCATTATATGTGTAACTTGTTATTTTTATATCTAACAAATGTCTTATTGCCTCGCCGGTTTTTTCCACATCCATAAGATTTGAAGGCCTTAACGAAAACCTATCCACCTTAATAAACCTCTTGCTTGTTTCCAATAAATATATAAAGTTAATACACTCATAAAATTCGCCCTCAACCCTCATGCTATAGGATATCTTTTCGAATGCTAACCCGCCTCCGCCGGTCGGAGGGCCTGATTTCTTAGCATCATCTGCCACATTTGCTCCGTGCACAATAAGCTTAGCTTCCTGCGCGGTTTTAACCATTGAATTCAAAAAGTCTTCATAGAGATCGGCTGTTTTAGCTGGCAACAAATCCTTTATGCTTTCTTTTTCTTTGCGTAACGCCTCAAGCCTCTTGTCCAACTCAATCATTTGAACTATTTTAGCTTCCGCATCTTTTACTTGAGAATTAACATTCTCTATTTCCCCCTGTATTTTCGTTAATTGATTGTATTGGATGAAATAACCGTATACAGCCAATCCAATAGCCAGCACTCCCGGTATAATAATGGTCAAAATAAGAAGTTTTCGTTCTGTCAATCTCATATTAATTAGTTTTAGGGGCTGCCTTGCTCTTTTTCAACTCAATATCAAACTTCAGCGCAAACTCCTCCTGATAATCCGGCATAGCTGTTTTAACAAGATTAAGAGCATCCTCATAACCCAAATCAAATATTTTCCCTAATTCCGGATGACGTCTTAATTTAATTCTGAATTCAGTCATTCTTTCAAGATTATCTGTTGCCGAAAGACAACTAAAACCAAGGGTATAAGCAATCTGTCCTTTAGATGAAGTCTTGCTACCCCCCTCTTCAGCCCGAAGAGAAGTAATCCAGATGGTAGGAGAACCCGATACAAGATCACATAATTGATCCACTGCTTCGTACCACAAAAATGGCCTGGTTGATGTGACAGAATCAACTGCTTTTTTCCATTCCGAGAGATTCCTCTCCTCAACAACCTTCTTGTCAAAATCAACCGTTTGCTGTTGCAGTTTGTTTAAATTACCACGAACCCCTTCAAGAGTTTTATTTTTGCTATTTAATTTCGCCATCATGAAGGCATTCCAGAATATCAATAATAATAGCATTATGATGGCGGCGTTAAGTAACAAAAATCGCGGAAGCGGCGTCCGCTCTTTGTATCGTTTTTCTTCCGGTAATAAATTAATCGTTATCATATCGCGTTATTTTATTATTCGTGCGGCCAAGCCGGTTGCAACAGCAAAATTAGACGCTATTTTCTTAAAGTCGACAGGATCAACTCCGTCTACTAATATCTCTAAAGATTCACAAGGATCCCATCGTATGGGCCGTTTCTCAAATGTGCTTTCAATAGCTTCATCTAATCCAATTATCTGTGAACCACCACCAGAAAGATAAATATGCTCAACTTTCTTGTCAGATTGATGCTCAAAATAATCGAATGATAACCCTATTTCATGGCAAAGTTCTTCGATAATTGAAGAAACAACTTCCTTAACTTCCTCCTGCTTAAGACCTGGATCGCGCTTCAATGCTTCAGCTTGGGCCGGTTGCATACCAATTCTTTTAACCAGAGCCTCGGTCAAATCGTTTCCGGCTATATGAATTTCTCTGGTAAAGTATGAGTTCAGCCCATAAATAACATTCACATTCGTTTTGGTCGCACCTATATCAATCATAGCCGAAACCTTTTTGTCCGGACCGCTGGCTCCGGCAGTGCTGAATTTTTGATTCAGTTCAAAAGCATTTCCCAGCGCAAAACAATCAACATCAATAATCAAAGGCAATAAACGAGTTTGTTCAATAATAGAAATGTGATCCTCTATTGTCTGCTTCTTAACTGCCACCAAAAGAACTCTCATTTCTTTTTCCTCGTGCTCTGGTTTCTCATCCTCCAATGGTGGCAATGGAGCGCAGTCAATCATCACCTCTTCAATTTCGAAGGGAATATACTTACTGGCTTCATACTTAATGGCGCTTCTCAACTCTTCGTCAGACATCTTGGGCATAGTAATATACCTGACGACCACTGATTTACCAGACACCGCGGTAACCACTTTTCTTGTATGCAACCCAGCGGTATCAAAGAATTCTTTAATGGCATCTTTAATATTCTGCTGAGGTAATAGATCCTTTATCCCATAACCGCTTACTACATAACTACCTGATGTGGTCGGCGAAGGCGTCAATTCGATAGCTTTTATGGCACTGGAACCAATATCTAATCCTATTATTGACTTGTTTACTTTAAGCTTAGCCATAACAAAATACAGGTGTTTTAATTTATTATCTTGCCCGGAACTTTCTTTTGTCTTTTTGTATAAAAATCATTGGCCTCATTATAAGAATCAATATCTCCGATATCAAACCAATGATGCTTCATTACATACCCAAAAACATCGCGCTTCTTATGCAACCACTGAATATAATAACCGGGTGCATCCGGATTAAGATAGCCGTCCAGATACTCCTTAATCAATCCGAAATCCTTAGCCGGAAAAACGTACAAACAAACCGCTATTAATGTGCTTTTAGGATCCGGCGGTTTTTCCTCAAAATCAATTACTTTATCCTCATTGTCCAAGGTCACAACACTATACTGACTTATTAATTGCCTGTCAACATCTTTCATATTTTTCAGGGCAATTGTCAAACCATGTTTTTTGTAACATTTAATTACGTCAGCGATATTTTCGCCGAAAAGATTATCGCCGGCAATAACCAATAAATCATCCTTTATCCCGCATTTGTCCAGCACAAATTTGATATCTCCGACAGCTCCCAGCTTGTTATCATTCGTAGTCGTCCCATCATTAATCAAGGTTATCTTTTTCTTAAACTTCTTCTGCACCTCAGGCAACCAGTTTTGATAACTCTCATAAAATCTCTGGTTTACTACGATAATAATCTCACTTATATCTTTAACCGGCGATAATAAGTCCAATGTCCATTCTATTACTGATTTTCCGGCGATATTTAACAGCGGCTTGGGGGTATTTTTGGTCAGCGGATACAATCTGACGCCATAACCGGCACCCAGAATTAATGCTTTCACGTTGCAGCCCTTCTTCTTTTAATATTTGATTTCTTTATGGTAACTTCATATAAACTAATGTCAATAAAAATATATCTTGACCTCCATAAATTTGATATTATCTTATATTACCATGAAAGATTCGGTTTACATCCAAACTTTCGGTTGCCAGATGAACAAGCTCGATTCCGAGCTTATCGCCAATGCCCTGGCCGACCAGGGCTACAATCTGGTCAACAAGGAGGAATCAGCCGATGTGATACTCCTGAACGCCTGCTCGGTCCGAGCCCATGCCGAAGAACGAGTCTACAACCGCCTGAGCCTGCTCAAGAAATACAAAATAACTAACCCCAAACTAATCATCGGCCTAGTCGGATGCATGGCCCAAAAGGACAAAGCCCAGGCCTTTGAACGCATTCCGCACCTGGACCTGGTCTGCGGTCCTCACCGTTACAAAACACTGGCCAAGCTTATTAACGATGCTCGAACCAAACATAATCCGGTCAACTGCACCGACCAAGCCGGCTTGCTCTCCGACGAGAACCCGAACCGGCGCGTTAATACGCCAACAGAACATCATGCATACATCCAGGCCATGCGCGGGTGCGACAACTACTGCAGTTACTGCATCGTGCCCTATGTCCGGGGCAAGGAAGTCAGCCGGTCCGTTAATGATATTACGACCGAAGCCAAAACCTTGGCCTCACAAGGCGTCAGAGATATCACCCTACTCGGCCAGAACATCACCGCCTACGGAAAACCTTCCAAATCTGCTTTCATAAACCTGCTGCACAACCTGCATTCTATAAACAGCATTGACAATATCGGATTCATCACCGGCCACCCGGCATTTGTCACCGACGAACTCCTTAAAACCATGGCCTCTCTCCCAAAAATACGGCGCGAACTCCATATGCCGGCCCAGTCCGGCTCGGACCGGATACTAAAAGACATGAACCGTGGCTATACTTCCAAGGAATACAGCACTATTATTAAACAAGCCTATCGTTTGATGCCGGACGTAAAAATTATCAGTGATTTTATTGTCGGATTCCCGTCCGAAAGCGAAGATGATTTTCAAGCTACGGTTGACTTAGTCAAAACAGCCCGGTTCTCCAAAATATTCGTATTCAAGTACTCACCTCGATCGGGAACGACCGCGGCTAAAATGACGGATGATATCCCGATGGCCATCAAAAAGGAACGAAATAACACGCTCCTTAAGGTTCAAAAGGAGACACATAGAAACAGTTAATCCTCTGGGCTTTTGCGCTGAATACAATGAATGCTATCAAATATATGTCCCTATCAGTAAAACTGGCCAAATCAGGCCAAGGTCGGGTAGAGCCTAACCCACTGGTCGGCGCGGTGATTGTCAAATCCGGCCGTATCATCGGCACAGGCTATCACCAATACTTTGGCGGGCCGCATGCCGAAATCAATGCCATCAACTCGGTCAAGAAACCCAAACTGCTCAAGGGCGCGACCCTATACATTAATCTAGAACCCTGCGTGCACTTCGGCAAAACGCCGCCCTGCGCACCGGCTATTATCCAGAGCGGTATTAAAAAAGTCGTTATTGCCCACCCCGATCCCAATCCCCTGGTCAGTGGCAAAGGCATCCGGATGCTCAAAAACGCCGGCATTAAAGTAGCCATAATAGAATCACAGGAGGCAATGATTATGAACGCGCCATTCTTCAAGTATCACAAAACCGGACTGCCCTATGTCATCGCTAAATGGGCTATGACCGCGGACGGCAAGCTCGCATCCGTCACCGGCGACTCCAAATGGATATCGTCCGAACAATCCCGCGCGCTGGTCCAGCAAATCCGCTCAAAGGTCCAGGGTATACTGGCAGGCATCAATACTGTTCTCAAGGACGACCCGATGCTAACCCCGAATCTTAAATCAAAGACCCATCTTTCGATTATCCCGGCCAGAATAATCGTTGATACCCGTGCCCGCATCCCGCTGGATTCCTGGATAGTCAAAACCGCCTCAACTATCAAAACCTATATCGCCGTCGCGGCGTCGGCCCCGGCAGGGAAACTGCAGGCCTTGGCAAAAAGAGGTTGCATCATAATAAGGACAACCGGAAGAAATACGGTTGACATCAAAGACCTGCTAAAACAACTGGGCAGAATCGGAATAATCAAAATACTCGTGGAAGGCGGCGGACAGATTCACTCCAGCGCCCTTATGGCCGGCCTGGTCGATGAGGCTTACATATTCATAGCACCCAAAATCATTGGCGGCCGCGACGCTAAAACCCCGGTCGAAGGCCCGGGCATTAAGCTTATGCGTCAGGCCATCAACCTGAAAAATATATCCGTCAAAAGCATCGGCCCGGATGTGCTGATACACGGATTGATTAAATAGAACTAACCCCTGACACGTTGTTTCAGGAGGCAAAGTTTACCCCGCCTATTCGGGGGGGGGCTCTGCCACTAACTCGCAATGCACTAACCTTATTCGCTAGAGCTCAAGGATAAGTCCTTACAGGAGGCTGACGCTCTGCCACTAACTCACGATGCACTAACCCTGTTCGCTATCGCTCAAGAATAAGTGCCAGTACGTCGCTACGCTCCTACTGGCACTAAATTTCTTGACCTACAAAACACCTTTGTCATAATGCCTTTATTATGGCCAGAATAACCCTGATGATATCGGCAATGATCCTGTTCCTAACAGCCGGCTGTGCCGTCCAGGAACAACAGAAATTGGCAACCGGCCTGGAACAAGGCGATATCCAGACGGAAATGATATCGTTCAAAACAATCAAGGATGTCACTGATACCGTCATCGGCTATATCGAAGAAGTGCGCTGGCGCGAAACCCAGCGTTCGGGCTGGCAGCCGGGCGCGGAACTGTTCTATGTCCAGTATATCTACGACAGCTCTTTCCGGCAAAAAGGATTCGTCTCGGCCCAGGGCGAGGCGCGCAGTTACCGCCAGGACGTCAAAGGCGAGGTCAACTACCACGGCATCATGCCCCTGTCCGACGCGGTCAAGCGCATTCTGGAAATCGACCCCAAGGATAGAATATATATCGATGACATCCAGCCCATGTACCGGTGGGAAGCCGACCTTAAGAAATAACTCCTTCTTATTAACCGAAAGTTTATACTATGAAAAGAACCCATACCTGCGGCCAGCTGACGGAAAAAGACATCAACCAAGCCGTGACCCTGTGCGGCTGGGTCAAGTCGCGTCGCGACCACGGCGGACTGGTCTTCCTGGATATCGAAGACCGCTACGGCATCACCCAATTGGTTTTTAATCCACAAACGGATAAGGCGCTCCATCAGCAGGCCGAACAGGTCAAACCGCAATACGTTATCAGAGCCACCGGCAAAGTCGCCGCCCGTCCGGCCGGCACGGAAAACGCCGAGCGCACCACCGGTCGTATAGAAATCCAGTCCAGCGCCCTGGAAATACTTTCCACCAGCGAACCGCTGCCCATAGACCTGGAAGCCGATAATATCCAAACCGAACTACGCCTCAAATACCGTTACCTGGACCTGCGCCGCAAACCGATGCGCGATATGCTCATCCTGCGCCATCAGGTAACCCAGGCCATGCGGGAATACTGCTCGAGCCAGGGCTTCGTCGAAGTTGAAACGCCGCTCATGACCAAGAGCACGCCCGAAGGCGCGCGCGATTACCTGGTACCCAGCCGGATTTTCCCGGGAAGTTTCTTCGCACTACCCCAATCACCGCAGTTGTTCAAGCAATTATTAATGGTCGGCGGGCTGGATAAATATTTCCAGATGGCCCGCTGCCTGCGCGACGAAGACCTCCGAGCCGACCGCCAGCCGGAATTCACCCAGCTGGATATCGAGATGTCATTCGTGGACGAACCCGACATCCTGTCGCTGATAGAAGGCCTGATGGTCGAGGTATTCCGCAAAGTGCTCAAGGTAGAACTTAAAACTCCATTCCGGCAGATGCCTTATGACCAAGCCATGCGCTATTACGGCTCGGACAAACCGGACCTGCGATTTGAGATGCTTATGGCCGATGTCGGCGCGCTCTTAAGCCAAAGCGATTTCAAGGTCTTCCAGCAGGTGGTCAAGGACTCAGGCATCATCAAGGGCATCGCCGCCAAAGGCACATTCTCCCGGAGCGAGATTGACAAGCTGACCGAGTTCGTCAAAGGCCTGGGCGCCAGCGGCCTGGTTACCTTCACCGTCCAGAACAACGCCCTGACCGGCGCCGTGGCCAAATACTTCAAGCCGGACATCCAGCAGGCGCTGATAAAAGAATGCCGCGCCCAGGAGGGCGATTATATATTCCTAATTGCCGGCAAGCCCGGCATCGTCAACCAGTCGCTCAGTAACCTCCGACTGCACCTGGCCGAAAAACTGGGACTGCTCAAGAACCCGTCCGAAAAGTACTGCTTCTGCTGGGTGACCGAGTTCCCGCTCTTGAAATACGACGACGAGTCCAAACGATTCGTCAGCGAGCACCATCCCTTCACCTCGCCCCGGCTGGCCGATATACCCCTGCTGACCGATAACCCAGGCGCGGTCAAGGCCCGGGCTTACGACCTGGTCCTCAACGGCGTGGAACTGGGCGGAGGCAGTATCAGAATACACTCGCAAGAACTGCAGAAAAAGATATTCAGCCTGCTGGGTATCGGGCCCGAAGAGGCGCAGTCGCGCTTCGGCTTCCTGCTCGAGGCCTTTCGCTACGGCCCGCCGCCGCATGGCGGCATCGCACTGGGAATGGACCGGCTGGTGATGCTATTATCGGGCAGTGATAATATCCGCGACGTCATTGCCTTCCCCAAAACCATGACCAGCTCCTGCCTGCTCACCGGCGCGCCCAGCCAGGTCGATGAGAAACAACTGAAAGAATTGGGAATCAACCTATCGAAACCTCAAGTGGCAAAGGAGTAATAATATGGATATCTACGATGCCATAAATAAAAGGACCAGCATCCGCAAATACAAACCCGACGCCGTCAGCGACGACAAGCTCAACCGCATCCTGGATGCGGCCCGCCGGGCGCCGTCCGGCAAGAACGGACAGCCATGGCGCTTCATCGTCGTCCGAGACAAGAAGATAAAACAAGACCTGATTCTGGCCTGCCGGAACCAGGCCTTCATCGCCGAGGCGCCCGTCATCATCATCGGTTGCGCCGTCGAAGCCGAATCATACCAGAAACAAGGCGGCTATATGAAAAGCTGGTCCATCGACCTGGGACTGGCTTTTGAGCACCTTATGCTGACGGCCGTGGCCGAAGGACTGGGCAGCTGCTGGATCGGCGCCTTTGACGAGGTCGAAGTCCGCAAAGTCCTTAACATACCGAACCAGTTCCGCATCGTCGGCCTAGCCCCGCTGGGCGTGCCGGCCGAATCGCCCGCGCCCAAGCCGCGTAAGCCGCTTAACGAAATAGTCTCATACGACAAGGCTCCGGATAAATAGAATGTAAATGCTGTCTTAGGCGAGAAATTATTTGTCCAGCTTGCCGAACTTATCCAGTTTGGCGTCAACCTCTTTTTTCAGGTCGTCCACCGCGGTGTTGTTGCCTTTTAACAACTCGTTAATCGAGCCGCGCTTGGCGGTCAGGTTGGACATCAACGCATTCTTGGGACCGTCAATTATCTGGTCCAGCTTCTTGCGTGCTTCCTGCTTGGCCGCCTCGACCCGGGCATCAATAATCCGCTTGAAAGAATCAGTGATAATCTGGTCAACCGTGGAGGTAATCTTAAAATCCGGCTTGCCCTTCTCGATGGTTATTTTACCCTCGATTTTTAGGTTCGGAGCCGTGGCCAGCGCGTTGGCGATTTCCCTGGCCAGGTCGTTGGCCGGCACGTCCTCGGGAGCAAACACTAAATTACGCGGCAGTATGTTCATAAGCAACTCCACCCGGCTGCCCTGGCTGGTGATGTCCACGGTTATGTCGGCCAAGCCCTGGGATACCTGCTTGGGCAACAAAGCCGATGACTTGGCCAGCGAGAATCCCTTGATGTCCATACCGTTGATGTTGACCCGGCCGGTGTCGCGGCTGACCGACTGGGTATGGTCCAGCACGGCCTGGAGCTCGAAGTTGGGCTCTGACCCCTTGATGATCAGAAATGCCGGTTTGCCGTAAAGCCGCGGGTTGGACGAGATGCCCTCAATCTTACCATGAAACTTCAACTCGGCCGGATTATTGCCCAACCCGGTGGTGATGGACGCGACCTTGAGCAGGAATCCCGGATAAGAATTGATTCGGGGAAATTCCACATCGATACCTTTAAACTTAGGAGGCGCCGGCGGTTTCTCATCGCCCGAGGGCATATAGTTCTTGGCCAGGTCCAGCCAGTAAAGGAAACTGTTGACCCGGTCCAGCCAGACCGGCCCGAAAAGCAGCCGGGCAATGCCTTCCTTGGTGATGCTCTGTATGCTCGATATCGAACCGATGACGTTGAGATAATCCTGCTCTTTCATCTGGTCGATGTTCTTGAGCGAACCAGCCAAACCATCAAAGTCGGCCTGGACTGTCCGGTCGGTGCTGGTCAGGTCGGTCTTGAGCTGGTCGACGTTCTGCTTGATTTCCTTGAGCTTCTTGACCTCCTGTTTTAGCTTAGCCGGCTTAATCTCCTTGAAATCGAGGTCGTTCACCTGCTGGCGAATCTGAACCACCCGGGCGCTGATATTCAGCCCGTTAACCGACGCCTGGGCGGCCTGGTGCCTGGCGTTGACCGCATCCTCGGACTTCTTTATCTCGGCCGGCGTAGCCAGCTTGTCGGCACTAACCAGCTCGTCGGCGTTGAACTTCTGGTTACCCTTAAGCATCTCCATTATGGGCAGTTTGGCCGTTTCGTCCTCGATGGCCGTCTTCTCGCCGGTAAAGTCGTGTTTCTTTTTCTCCTTCTTCTTTTCCTCGACCACCGGTAGTTTGCCCGAAGTGGTCCGCTTGGTGCCTCGCTGGATGCAGTCGATGGCCATCTCGTTGATGACGATTTTCTTCTGCAACAGCGCCGACCAATCCATATCGAAACGAACGTCCTTGATTTCTATCTGGTTCTGCCACTCGTTGTCCGGGTCAGCCACCTGCAACCCGCCGATATTAAGAAGCAGTTTCAAGGCACTCATCTGAAACCGGGCGATTTCCACCCGGGCCCCGGCAATACTGCCGCCTATGGACTCGAGCGCGCCCTTGACCATATTGTCCGCGAAGAACAGCCCGAAGCCGCACAGCAGCACCAGGATGACGGCGAACGCGATGACGCCTTTCCAACGCATAATGTTATCCTTTAGTTCCTGAAATTACTGATACGCGCGTACCACTGGTAAATCCAGCTGGCCTTGAGCACCTGGAAGATTCGGAGCTTTTCCAGCCTGGGCTTGACCGATGCCCGGTAAGCCAGCACGCCCTTTTCCGATGCTATCAATCCGGGATAGAACAGTATCAGCGATATAACCAGACTGCCCAGCAATAAGGTGTTGTTGAACCCGGTCAGCGGAATGAGCGGCATGTTGTAGAATACCGTCCAGAGCGGCTTAAGGAACTCCATCCGAACCAAAAGCAGGTAACCCAGCTGGTGCGACAGCGGGTCTATGGCCCACGAGGCCAACCCGAACAATAACCAGGAAAATATGACGGCCGAGACGTTGACCCGGATAATGCAGATAAGGAAAACCACCACCAGGTTATGCAGGCTGAAGGTAGGGGTCAATCCCAGAATCATGCCGAAGGCGATGCCGCCGGCCACCTGACGTGGCGCGACCTCGCCGTTAAGAATCTGGAAAAGCTGTTTCAGGAACTTGAGCAAAAGCATAAACGGAGTATACCGATTTATCAGTCCCTGTCAAATAAATAGGGAAATAGTCCACAGATAAACGCAGAGCCCTGCGGGCTACGCAGATTAATATTATTAGGAATTATCCGCGTTAATCTGCGAAGATCAGTGTACTATTTACGGATTTAGTTGCTATCAGCCGATTAATTCATATCATAATCAGCCTATGAACAAGCCTTACACTATGGTTTTCGAGGACGACCAGATTATGGTGGTGGACAAATCCGCCGGCCTGCTGGTCATCCCCACGCCGGCCGGGGAAACGCACACCCTGACCGACCTGCTTAACCGAGAGCTGACGGCTAAGGGCCAGACCTCCCGGGCGCACCCCTGCCACCGGCTGGACCGCGAGACCTCCGGCCTGATACTCTACGCCAAGGGTAAAGCCACCCAGCAGTCCCTGATGGAACAGTTCCACAAGCACCTGGTAAAAAAGAAATACATCTGCTTCGCCCAGGGCTATATCAAAACCGGACCGAATAACTGGATGACCATAGACTCGCCGCTCGAAGGCAAGCACGCCCTAACCCGCTACCGGGTAACCAAGCTCGACCTACGCGGGTTCAGCATCGTTGAGGTCGAGCCGGAAACCGGACTGACCAACCAGATAAGACTGCACTTCAAGGCCATCAGGCATCCACTGGTGGGCGAGCGTCGGTTTTCATACGCCAAGGACTACGCCCTCAAATTCCGCCGGGTGGCCCTGCACGCCACCTATCTCAGCTTCCAGCACCCGGTCACCAAAGAACAGCTCGAATTCACCAGCCCCCTGCCGCCGGATATGGCGGAGTTTTAAGATTACCACGAAAGCTCGAAATAACGAAACTATAAAATTATTTCGGGTTTTAATCTTTCGTGCCTTCGTGGTTGTTTTTAATCTGTGTAATCTGTGGCTAAAGTTTCCCCACCCCTTTGCCGAAGATGTTAATATGGCCACCAAAAAACCTATTGTCATAGCCGGAGCGGTGTTTTGCCTCATCGCGCTCTACCTGATTTTCGGCGGTTCGGGCAGTCATTCCCAGACCCAGGAACCGGTATTCCAGGGCGCCGGCGATTCGATAATGGAACTGCGCTTCAACAACAAGTCCAACCCCCGGGACAAGGCCATTAGCATCGAAAAGGCCGTGCTCTGCCTGGACGTCAAGAGCCGCAATTACGTGACCGAGATGAGCCGGTTCACCTCGGACGTGGGTACGATTTACTGTTGGGCCCGGATAATCAACGGCGACCGGCAGAAAATCAGGTTCATCTGGCAAGTCGGCAATAATATATCTCCCAGCCCCTGGCTGGACGTCAACAGCGACAAATTCCGCATCTGGTGCCCCAAATACATCGACCCCAAGGCCTCCGGAGAGGGAACCGTTGACATCGTCGACGGCACCGGCCGCCTGCTCAAGAGACTGCAGTTCGAAGTGGTCCGGCTCAAAAAGCCGGCCTACCGGAGCATCCGCAAGATATAACCATACCCCCTTATAAGGCGATGAAAGTTACCGGTTTGTCACATATCCAGAGATGCTTAATTTTGGCAGTTTTACATAACTCATTAAATTACAAGAGATTAGAACAAAAATAATTTATTGCTAAATTCCCGGATTTTGACAAAATGTAACTTTTGCTCAATTTATGGGGGTACAGAGGGGGTACCCCCACCCCCTACCCACCCTCCCCCCTCCCCCCTTACACCTCTTCTACTAAACCATAAAGAGGTCACAATTACCCCCCCGAAAGTGCCAGGGATAAAACATAAAGAGGTCTAGACTACTACTTCTATGTAGCAGGGCTACTGGGGGAATATGGCTGGGATACTGGGCGAAGACGACAGAGATACTTGGTGAAGACTCCAGGGGTAGCCCCCGAAAGCGGCACGGATAACCCCTCAAGATGTGAGAACTACCGGCCGTGTAGAACAGGGTATGGTGTACCTCAAAACCATTGCCCCGATAGCATACCCATAGATAATTGGCTAATTTGGTAAAAATAGCGCTCTGCAATCCAATTATTTAGCGCATTTCCCAAAGGTTTATTTTTATCCCCCAAACTACTGGCGACCCCACCTACTGCCCAATCTGGGTGGGAGTGGAACGGTTAATCGTATCTCCAAGACCTAATTCATAATAAGTATTCATGCCCCATCCCCATAAGGTGTTATTATATTTTACCGCTAAAGAGCGAAGTCCACCAGAAAAAACATCTTTCCAATCAATATCAGTGCCGACCCGAACAGGTGAGTTACGGTTGGTATTATCACCCAAGCCTAATTGGCCACAGTTATTACTACCCCAAGCCCATAAAGAACTATCTGTCTTGACCGCTAAAGTGTTGGTGCCGCCAGAAACTTGTTTCCAATTGATATCCGTGCCGACCCGGACAGGTGAGTTACGGTTGGTATTATCACCCAAGCCTAATTGACCATAGTTATTACTACCCCAAGCCCATAAAGTACCATCTGTTTTGATTGCTAAAGTATGATACTCTCCACCGGAAACTTGTTTCCAATTAGTATCCGTGCCAACCCGGACAGGTGAGTTACGTCCGGTGTTATCGCCTAAACCCAATTGGCCATAGTTATTACTACCCCAAGCCCATAAAGTACCATCTACTTTAATAGCTAAAGTGTGCTGCCACGCACAGGCAACATCCTTCCAATTAGTATCCGTGCCGACTTGGATTGGAAAGTTTCTATTAATTGAATTTCCTAACCCCAACTGACCGCTGGCATTTTGTCCCCAAGCCCATAAAGTACCATCTGCTTTAATTGCTAAGGTGTGCCATCCTCCACCGGAAACCTGCTTCCAATTAGTATCCGTGCCAACCCTGGTAAGTGAGTTACGACTGGTGTTATCACCTAAACCCAATTGGCCATAGGGATTACTACCACAAGACCATAAAGTACCATCTATTTTAATCGCTAAGGTCTGCTCTTCTCCACCAGAAACCTGCCTCCAATTAGCATCAATACCAACCTTGGCAGGTAAACTACGACTACTATTATCGCTTAACCCTAACTCACCATATCCATTATATCCCCACCCCCATAAAGAGTTATCTATTTTAATTGCTAACGTATGATTACCTCCACAAGCAACCTTTCCTCCATTTTCACCACTACTAACGGATTGAGTTGGTGATATTTTATCATTAGTATCCCCTGTTCCTAACTGTCCATTATTATTGTCTCCCCATGATATTAATGAATCATCATTTTTGATTCCGATAGAATGCTTCCAACCGGCCTCGACTATGGACCAGTCGGTGTCTGTGGCTACCCGGGTCGGTCCGGTCCGGGTTATCAGGTCTCCCAGGCCTAACTGGCCTTGCGAGTTGTCGCCCCATTCCCAGATGGTCCCGTCTGTTCTTTTAGCCATAGTATGCTTATATCCGACCGATATATCAGTCCAGTCGGTATCGGTCAATACCTGTGCCGGCGCGGTCCGGTCTGCGGTATCTCCCAATCCCAGCTCGCCTTCGGCGTTATCGCCCCAGGCCCAGATAGTGCCATTGGTCTTACGGGCCACGGTGTGGTTATAGCCGCTTTCGGCCTCGGCCCAGTTGGTATCCGAGCCAACCTGGGTCAATGATGTCCGGCTGACGGTGTCGCCCAGGCCCAATTCGCCGTCTGAGTTGTCGCCGCAGGCCCAGAGCGTGCCGTTGGTTTTGACCACCTGGGCGCTTTCGTATCCGCAGGCGATGGAGGCCACGCTGGAATCGGATATGACCCGGGTCGGGTCATAGCGGAATACGTCATCGCCCAGGCCAAGCTGCCCGCAGAGGTTATCGCCCCAGGCGTAGGCGTTGTTGTCAGCGGTTTTGGCAAAGCTGTGTGAATGGCCGCCGGCCGCGATGTCGGTCCAGTTGGTGGCCATGCCTATGCGGGTAAAGACATTGGTACCGGTAACAACTATGCCCAGTCCGAGCTGGCCTTCGGCGTTATCACCGCAGGACCAGATGGTGCCATCAGCCTTGAGTCCCAGGGAGAATCCGGCGCCGACCGCCACCTTGGTCCAGTCAGTATCTGTAAATACCTGGGTGGGTGAGGTCTTGGTGACATAATTACCCAGGCCTAATTCACCTTTAGAATTATCGCCCCAGGCCCAGAGGGTACCGTCGTTCTTAACGCCCATGGTGTGGAATTCGCCCCCGGCGATATGCGTCCAGCGGGTGTTGGTTACGGCCGTAAATGACTGGTTTGAACCGTAGACCGTACCCGAAGCATTGATAGCCATCAACCTGAAATTATAAGTAGCGTTTGTGGCCAACCCGGTTATCGGCTCGTTGATATTGATATATGCCGTGCCGGAGCCGATATTCCTTAAAGTGGTTGATGAGCCGTAGCCGGTGGTAGCACCCCATTGGAATTGTATATCCGTGCTCAAGCCGTTGGGGTTGACCGTGCCGTTTAATTCGGCGCTGGAGAAATCTATGTCCGTGGCCGGATTAGTCAGGGCCGTGGGCGGCCCGGCCGGGGTGACAAATGTCTGGTCGTTGCCAAAAACAGTGCCGGAGTCGTTATTGGCCACCATCCGAAAGTGATAGGTGGTGCTGGCGAATATTCCTATGAGCGCATCAGCTACATTGACGCTGGACAGGCCGCTTCCGATATCTATGGGCTGAGTGGTACTGCCGTAGGCGGTGGTGGTGCCCCATTGGAAGTAGGCCGTAGCCGCGAATCCGTTGGGATTGGCCGTGCCGGTCAGGGTTACGGAGTTATATGTGACATTAGTGGCTGAGCCGGTGGTAGCTGAGGGCGGCACCGGCTGGGCTGAGGTGTTGAAGGTCTGGTCTGTGCCGTAGGAGGTACCGGAGCTGTTGGTGGCTACCATACGGAAATGGTATATAGTGCTGGGCGTCAGGCCGGTGATATCGGCCGAGGTGCTGGTCGAGGTTGTGCCGTTGCCGGCTGATTGCGATGCGGTGGTGGTACCGTATGATGTCGTGGTGCCGTATTCGAAATAGACCGTGGTGGCCAGTCCGTTAGGGTTAAGATTTCCATAAAATGAGGCAGTATTATGGCTGACGTTACTGAGGTAGTTGGTCATCACGGTCGGGGCAATATTCAGGGCGCTGGTGGCGGCCGAGACCTCGCTGCAATAAGCGCTGTTGCCGGAGGCGCTGTATGCCCTGACCCGGTAGTAATAGATAAATCCGCTCATCAGTCCAGTGTCGCTGTAGGTAATAGCATTAGCTGATAATGAGGCTATCTGGGCATAGGCTCCGCCGCCCATTTTCTGCTCTACTTTAAAGCCGGTTTCGTCTGAGGAGTTGTCCTGCCAGCTCAGGTTTATCTGGGTGGCTGATGCCACCGTGGCAACCAGGTTAAACGGAGCGGTCGGCGCGGGCACGTCGGTGACGGTGATAGTAATGGTTTCTTCGACATAGAGACCTATAGCGTCGGCTACTTTGAATCTTACGGTGGAATAGGTACCGGACTGGTTATAGGTAGGCACCCAGGTGAATACCTGTGTAGCGACATTGAAGGTAGCTCCGGCCGGCAGGTTATAGGCGGTGAATGTCATGGTATCGCCGTCCGGGTCGGTAGCCGATACGGTAAAGGTCAGGGTTGTGCCTTCGGTGATAATCTTATTGCCTATGGCGTTGAGAACCGGTGTCCGGTATGACGTTGAGGCGCTGCTGCCGCTGTCAGAGCTCTCGCCGCCTCCGCCGCCGCAACCGCCGTAATTAAACGCGGTGAGATAAGCAATAAACACAATAACTGCGGCTATTTTAGTCAAACTGCTGCGCATACTTACGTCCTTTCATCGAGTTATTTCAGGAGAGCATATGCTGTCTTAATTAGATGCAATATAAACTAAAGGGGAAATTTGTCAAGGGAATATATTGTTTTCGGGCTATAAATTATTACGACTAGCCTCAAATCCCTACATCCCCTTGTTGACCTTCCAGTCTAAGGCACTGATGACGCGGGCGTGGATGTCCTGGATATGCGCCTTGGTGGCTGGGTCTATGGGTACGCCCATACTCTTGGTGATGATTACCTGGCAGTTGTCCCTGATGGTTATCAGGTCGGCCCGGGCCAGGGCGATAGCATCCGAAGGAATGCCGTTCCGGGCCTCGGACAGGGACAGGCTGATTATCTTTTCCAGGTGCGCCCGCTGGAGGTTGCGCCGGAATGGATTGATGGCTAGGTCTTCCTTGAGGTCCAGCCAGGCGCCGTCTTTATCCAGTATCATAATCTCCGACCAGATGCCGTTCCACAAAGAGTCGAACAGCTCGGCCAGTCCGAACTGCTCCTGGTCCTTGTCGTAACGCAGGCTGATGTTGGCTACCCGGTTGAGCACCATCGGGTCGTAGAGGTAATTAAGCGCCGCGCCCTGGATGGCTAGCACCGTGCCGTAGAGCTGCGGCTCGACAGTCGGCGCGCTGCCCGGCCCTCCGCCGTAATCGGGCATCATATCCACACCCAGCTTGTTAATCACGCCGGCCGGAGGCAGGGTCTGCCCGGAAATATTAAATATCTTGTCTTTGAGGAATTCCATAGCCAGTTTCTGCTTGGCGGCCGTAACGGGTTCGAAAGGCGATTTACCGTCCGGGTCACCGATATGGTCGCGCCGGTGGTAGATGCCGCCGATGAAGCGGGCGGCCATTTGGGCGGACTGGGCGTATTCATTGACGCCCTGGCGGAATACCCGGCGCATCTTGGGGTAACCCTGGCCGGGCTTGCTGAACTTGGGCTCTATCTTGCGCCAGAGCTCGTTGGCCAACTCGATGCGCAGTTGGGCGAATTCGAGCGGGTCACTGCCCAGGTCCCACATATTGCAGAGCGGGTCGATGCTCTTGGAGGCGTTGCCATAGGCGTCTTCGTCGGTACCGTAGGCCAGCTCCGGCTGGGCGCAACGCGAGGCTATCTCGCTAAGCTTAGCCAACTCTTCTTCAGGTGCCTTGGCACCCAGCGGCTTGTAGGCGTACTCAATAGCCCAGCAGTCATACGGCCCGACCGTGGAATGCCAGAACTCACCCTGCTTGGTCTGGTCCAGCGCCACGTTTGACGGGCAATAATCCATAACCGAACCGGTCAGGCCCTGCCGGCTGGTCAGCTCCTTGTCGTGAAGCTTGCTGACCGGCAATGCGATGCTGGACTTGAAGTTATGCCTCAGGCCCAGGGTATGCCCGACCTCGTGGCAAACCAGGTCAACGACATAATCCTGCACGAATTTCTCGGCCTCTTCTTCCTTGCCTTCGAGGAACCCGCGCGCTTCCATCAACGATAGGGCCAAAGATGCCTGGTAGGCCAGGCCACGGCCATATTCGCAACAGGCGTTATTCTTGCCCAACCGTGCAGGCTGTGACAACGGATTGACGAATTCCTCGAACTCGTTATAATTATGGCGGAACATATCGGAGCTGATGCGGATATCGGCGGCGTAGAGCTCGCCGGTGAACGGGTCGTCGTGCGACGGTCCGACCGCGTAGCCGAATCCGGGGCTGACCATCCAGCGGATGGTGTTGTAACGCACGTCGGCCGGGTCCCAGTCGGCGTCATCCGGCTGTTGGTAAACAACCATAGCATCCTTGAAGCCGGCCTGTTCAAAGGCCTTGTTCCAAAGAAGCACGCCTTTCTTGACCGATTCGCGGTATTCCAGCGGGATGGTTTTTTCCAGCCAAAAGACTATCGGTTGTTTAGGCGGCGAGAGCGGCGCGGCGGGGTCGGATTTTTCCAGCCGCCAGCGATTGACATAACGAACATAGGGTGTTTCCGGCTTGACCGAGGAGTAATCGGCGTACATGGTCAGGAAATGCCCGACCCGGTCGTCGGCCAGGCGCGGCACGTAGCCGGGTTTGGGCAGAGTGCAGATGGAATAATAATATTTAATGAACAAGCTGCGCGAATCGGCCAGGGTGGACGACGCGCCGGACTTTCCGGAGCGAAAATGCATGTTGATTTCGATGTCAACATTTTCAGGGAAGGTCTTGAGCTGGGAGAAACAGCTGTTTTCCCGGTCGAACCCGAAGTCGGCCTTGGTGGCTTCGCTGAGATGATGGGCCAGGTTATAACGGTCGAACAGGAACAGGTCGTTGAGCGACACCAGCACCGAACCGGTGGGCGTATGCGGCTTGGACATGACTACCGACGAAGAAATCATCGAGTCGCTGATGCCTTTTTCCAGCGCCCGGAAAATGGGCTTGTCCCGGTCGGCCCGGAAAAGCACATTCTTATGTATCAGCTGGATGCGGTTATTGACCCGGCGGAAAAAGAACGGGAAGTTGTCCTGCAAAGCCGATTGGTCGAAGAAACCGCCGTCGCCGGTTTCCCGGGTGACCGAACAAAGGTATACCGTGTCGAACTGGTCGGATTTTATCTCCAGGATGGCCCGGCCGTCCTTGGAATGCTGGTATATGGTGAAGAGCCCGCCGGTAATCGGCTTGAAGTCCTTGATAATCTCGGAGAATTCCTTTTCGTCGCCGTTCTTGGCCGGCTCGGCCTTATTCTCGGCCGCCGGTATGGCCGCACAGCCGGCATAGATGCCAAGCATCAAACATAGGGATACAGAAAACGCACAGGCCTGTAATTTATAATTCATATTTCTCCTTGCCACCGGTGCTAAATACGGCCATGCGCCCTAAAATATCCCGGTGCTAAATCATTTATTGGTTAACGCCGCGATGCCCGGCAGTTCTTTGCCCTCAAGAAACTCCAACGACGCACCACCGCCCGTGGAAACGTGCGAGAATTTCTCGGCTAGACCGAACTTGGTAACGGCCGCGGCCGTATCGCCACCGCCTACCACGGTGGTGGCCTTGAGCCCGGCCAATACCAATGCAATAGAACGCGAGCCTTCGGCGAACTTGTCTATTTCAAATATGCCCAGCGGCCCATTCCAAATAACGGTCCGGGCGGACTTGAGCTTTTGGCTAAAGAGCTTGACTGTTTCCGGTCCGATGTCAACGCCGAACCAACCGTCCGGTATGGAATATTTTTCCACCCTGATACGGGCCTTGGCTTCGAGGTGGTCAGCCACCAGGTGGTCAACAGGTAGAACGATTTCCACCTTGCGGTCTTTGGCGTGGCTGAGAATCTGCTTGGCCACGTCAATCTTGTCCTTTTCCAGCTTGGAGGAACCGATATTTTTGCCCTTGGCCTTGAGGAAGGTATAAGCCATCCCGCCGCCGACGAGGATGGTATTTACGTTGCTGAGCAGATTGTCAATCACAGCAATCTTGTCCGAGACCTTTGAACCGCCCAGGATGGCCACATAGGGCTTGTCGGGCGATTCCACCACCCGGGACAGATATTCTATTTCCTTAGCCAGCAGGAAACCGGCCGCGGATTTGAGGTATTTGGTCACGCCGACGATGGAAGCGTGGGCCCGGTGCGCGCAGGCAAAGGCGTCATCAACATAAATATCGCCCAGAAATGCCAGTTTCTTGGAAAAATCGTCGTCGTTCTTTTCCTCCTCGGCGTAAAACCTGAGGTTTTCCAGCAGGACCACATCGCCGTCTTTCATCTTAGAAACGGCTTTTTCTATGGGCAGGCCGATGCAGTCATCCATTTTGGTAACCGTTTTGCCGAGCAGTTTACCGAGAATAACAGCCACCGGGTCAAGCTTGAACTTCTCGTCCTTGCCCTTGGGCCGGCCCAGGTGTGACATAAGCACCACCCGGCCATTGTTGGCAAGGATGTAATTGATGGTCGGCAGTGTGGCCCGAATCCTAGTGTCGTCGGTGATGTCGCCCTTATCGTCCTGGGGAACATTAAAATCCACCCGGGTAAGAATCCGCTTACCGGCCATTGGTATATCGCGAATGGTTAGTTTAGCCATATCTTACCTTTCTTCTTATGCACAGATTGGCGCTGGATACAAACACCGGATTAGCGCCTACTTATTCAATACTTACCGACCAATATTATTTCAGTTTGTTGGCGTAAGCGATGATATCGGCAATCCTGTAAGAATAGGCCCATTCGTTGTCATACCAGCCGAACACCTTGACCATGTTCTTGTCGATAACCATGGTGGACAGCGCGTCAAAGATGCAGGAATGGGTATCGCCGATGATGTCGGTCGAAACAATCGGGTCTTCGGTATAGGCCAGCATACCCTTCATCGGTCCTTCGGCCGCGGCCTTGAAGAGCCTGTTGATATCGGCTGGAGTAGCTTCCTTTTTGACATCGACCACCAGGTCTACCAGCGAACCGGTCGGCACCGGGACGCGCACGGCAAAACCGTTAAGCTTGCCGACTAATTCCGGAATGACTTCGCCGATGGCCTTGGCGGCTCCGGTCGAAGTGGGGATGATGTTAACCGCGGCGGCCCGGGCACGCCGGAGGTCTTTGTGGATCAAATCGGTCACAGACTGGTCGTTGGTGTAAGCGTGAATGGTGGTCATTAAGCCGCGGATAATCCCAAAATTATCATTAAGCACTTTAGCCAGCGGAGCCAGGCAGTTGGTGGTGCAGGAGGCGTTGGAGAATATCCGGTGCTCCTTCTTAAGCTTGGATTCGTTGACACCCATAACCACAACAGCATCGACCGGCTCCTTGGGCGGCGCGGTCAATACCACTTTCTTGGCCCCAGCGGCCAGGTGCTTTTCCAGGTCGGAACGCTTGGTAAATACGCCGGTGGATTCGACCACGAAATCGATGTTATACTTGCCCCAAGGCAGCTTGGTCGGGTCTTTCTCGGCCGAGACCTTAACCTCTTTGCCGTTAACGATGAAAGCGCCTTCCTTCACTTCAATGGTTCCGTCGAACCGGCCGTAAATGGAGTCGTACTTCAACAGGTGCGCCAGCGTCTTGGCGTCCGAAAGGTCATTGATGGCCACGATTTCGAATTCGGGCCTCTTGAACATGGCTTTGAATACGTGGCGTCCGATTCTACCAAAACCGTTGATGGCTACTTTGATACCCATATGCCCTCCTTTGATGCGGGTTGATGATAATATAAACCTCCGGCAGCAAAAGACCCTTTGCTCTTGATGCCGACTTCCAGATAATCTATAAAGTTAATCAGGGGTGTCAAGAATTTCCAAGAAACTGCCGGTAATCAATATGCAAGTTTACTTAAGGTCTTCTTCCCGACAGATGCGGTTCTTGGAAATGGCCGTAGAAACCGACTGGATATAAGCCAGCAGGCTGTGCCTAAGCTTCAGAGCCTGGTCCGGGTATTCCGATTGCAGGTCTTTTTTGGCCATCGGGTCGGCGTGGTAATCATACAACCCGATGTTTTTCTCCAGGTCGTTAAGCAAAACAAACTTATCGGAAAAGATGGCGTACCTGGTACCGTCGCTGACCACGGCATAGTGCGGCTGGCTGCTGTCCGTCAGGTTAACGCCCATCGAGGCGTGGGTGGCTGAAATACCAAGAACGCCAAGAATGGTCGGCAGGATGTCCACCTGCGAGCCGATTACGCCGTTCCGGGCCGGCTTTTCCAGGCCGGGCGAATATATCAGCAACGGTATATGGAAACAGGAATAGAAATCATTGACTGCCGAATGCGAGGCGTGGTCCGCGGTGATGATAAAAACAGTATCTTTAAACCAGGGCTTGTCCTGGGCAAACTTGAAGAACTGTTCCAGGCTGTAATCAGTATAGCGCAAAACCTTCTGGAATTTTGTTTCATCGGCATATTTATCAAACAGCGCCTGGCGATGCGGCGGAATCCGGAATGGTTCGTGCGAGGTCAGAGAAAATATTACCGAGCAGAAAGGCGTCCGGAACTGGTCCATCCGTTTCAGGGAATCCAGGAAGAATTCCTCATCCCAGACGCCCCAGACCGCGTCCTGCGAGGCGTCGGTCAGGTTAAGATAGTCTTCCTTTCCGTAATAATGCTGGAATCCGGCCAGCTTGGTGTAGACATCAAGTCCGAGCGCGCCGGTGTTAGCTCCGTGGTGGAACGAGGTGATATAACCCTGCCGGGCCAGGATGCCGCCCAGACCGACAAAGTTATTGACCTCTGATTGCGATTCGATGAAAGAATTCTTTTTGCCCATGCCGGAATCCGAATAAAATCCCGGTATCGAGGCCAGTACGGACGGCGCCGCGACAATTGTCCGGTGGCCGGTGGCCAGGAAGTTAGTAAAAAGTATGCTTTGCTGGGCCAGACTGTCGAAAAATGGCGTTGATGACGGTTCTTTGCCGGAAACACTGCCGACAAAATCAGCCGTCCAGCTTTCCATTATGAAAACGACAATGTTTTTCTTGTTAGGCACGCCCGGATGTTTGATCTGGCGCAGGAATGGATATTGCTCATCAATAATCTGCTCACCGGGTTGGAAAAACATGCTGATAATTTCGGCCGAGGCCTCGGCCTGGGGCATGAATTTATATTCCGGCATCCCGGCCTGAAAGATGCTTTTGATAACCGTGAATGACGAGTTAAGGGTCAGGTAGCCGGCCGCGCGGTGAGAAGAAAAAAACGCGTGCGCCGGGCGGATGGGCTTGGTCTGGAAACCGCCTTTAACCCCGGGCACCAGCAGAAAAGCGATAAAGATAAAATGCATCAGCTCGCGCCGGAAGCTGTAAGCGTATTCGAAAGACCGGTCCAGCCTCTGGAGCAACCTCCAGGTGGTCCAGACGAACAGCCCGCCGCCCACGGCCAACCCGATAAAGAGATAATAAAAATCCGTTATCATGCTGGGCAACATCTTCATTATGTCCAGGAACATCACGTAGATTTCCGACATCAACCGCCGCTGGGCAGTGGCAAAATAACCGTAATCAGCCAGGTTAATCGTGATAAAGGCAAGGTTCAAAACCCAGAAAAGAACCAACAGACCGGTCTGATACCATTTCCAGCGGTGGTGGTTTATGGGCAGGTTATAAAGCAGCAATAACGGCCCGTTTATCATCAGCAAGGCCGATAAATCAAATCTCAGGCCGTAAATAAACGCCCGGATAATCTCCCCCGCACCGACCTCTTTAAAAAACCCGTAATTGGCCGCCAGAAATCCCAGCCTTAATAATGTATAGCAGGCCATCAGGTAAATAATCATGACCAGGCTGATTTTAACCTGTTTGGTAATTCTTTGGCTCAAGAACCGCCTTGCGTTATCAATAATTTTCCATAACGTCATATATTTAAGATTACAAAACTAACCGATGATATCAAGTAAAAAGTTAGCTCTCAAGCCCTGACCATACGTAACATACAAGCTTTAAAAGTCTTGATTTATAATTTAGCCAATATACTATCTGATTAATTAAAACTTATATGAAGAAAATCATTGCTTTTATATTAAGGTATTTCTTCGGGTTATTCGCCTCCGTATACCTATTTACCATGGGTTTTATTAAGAGCCAAAACCGGATCCTAATATCAACCATCTGCGCCCATTTCGGTTATAAACCAAAAGCTCATGAACTGATAATCCCGGAAATCAAGTTGGCTGAGGTAGCGCCGGACGACCTGCTCGCGAAAGTAGTTGAGCCTATCGGCGTGGACGGGAACGCCTCGCTCCTGGAAATCATGACCATAAACAAGCTGATTACCCGGCATCAGCCGCGGAGAATCTTCGAGATTGGCACATTTGACGGCCGAACCACTATAAACATGGCCGTCAGCGCTCCGGCCGAAGCAAAAATACATACGCTGGATTTACCCAAGGAACAGATCAGCACCACAAAATTACCCATAGTCCAGGGCGATAAATTATATATTGACAAAAACCGTTCGGGCTCGCGGTATATCGGTAGACCTGAAGCCAATAAAATTACCCAATTGTATGGTGATTCGGCCACGTTTGATTTCAACCCGTATTTCAACAGTATCGATTTTGTATTCATCGACGGCTCGCACGCCTATGACTATATCCTTAACGATTCCCGCATAGGTCTAAAACTATTGAGAAATAACCGTGGCATCATCCTGTGGCACGATTACGGCGTATGGGAAGGCGTAACCAGAGCATTGAATGAACTGCTGGCCGGGAATGCTGATTTTAAAGAACTCAAGCATATCGAAGGAACATCGTTGGCATATTTGAATCGATAAAATGGATAATCTTTATAAAATAGCGTTGGAAGTAGTCAAAACCCTGCAGTCAAAGGGGTATCAAGCCTATTTTGCCGGCGGCTGCGTGCGCGACCGGTTGATGAAGCGGATTCCTCAGGACTATGACGTGGCTACCAACGCCCGGCCCAATGAAGTCATTAAACTATTCCCCAAAACCCTGTCCATCGGCAAGGCCTTCGGGGTGATAATAGTTCTCGTGCCCATCCAGCGCAAACCGGGAAAATCAGTGGAATCTGTGGCTATAGAGGTCACCACCTTCCGGGCCGAAGGCCCTTATAGCGACGGACGCCGCCCGGACAGCGTCAAGTTTACCCAACGCGATGATGACGTGGCCCGGCGCGACTTTACCATCAACGGGCTTTTGTACGACCCCATCAAAAAAGAACTGGTCGACCTGGTCAAAGGCAAAAATGATATCAGGGCTAAGGTGATAAAAACCATCGGTGACCCGGCCAAGAGGTTTAATGAGGACAGGTTAAGGATGCTCCGGGCCATCAGGTTTGCCTGCCAGTTGGGATTCAAGATAGACCCCAAAACCAAATCAGCCATCAAGAGATTAGCCCGCCGGATAAAAGGCATTTCAGCCGAACGCATCCGCGAGGAACTGAAAAAGATTCTTATCTCGCCGCGCAGCGCTGAGGGCATCGAAATGCTCCGGGAAACCGGGCTGCTCAAGGAAATATTGCCCGAAATCGTCAAGATGCGCGGGGTCAAGCAACCGGTCCAGTTCCACCCCGAAGGCGACGTTTACGTCCATACATTAAAAGTCCTTAAACATCTGCGCAAGCCGTCCTTCGACCTGGCCCTGACGGCGCTGCTGCATGATATCGGCAAACCGGGCACGTTCATGATAACAGATAGAATCCGGTTCCACGAACACGAGCGGGTCGGCGCGGAGATGGCCGAACGCATCTGCAAACGCCTGAAATTATCCAATGCCCAGATAGAAACCATAACATGGATCATCAGCAAACACCTGGTTTTTAAGGACATCGACAAGATGAGGGTGAGCACCCTGAAAAAGCTCTTCGTCCACCCGGCTTATCCGGAACTGAACGAACTACACCGAGCCGACCGACTGGCCTGCGACATGGACCTTAAGCCTTATCATAAAGCTGTCCGGCTTTATAAAAAATACTCCAAAAAAGAACTGAAACCAACGCCTCTATTAAACGGTTACGACTTGATAAAGCTCAAGCTCAAGCCCGGGCCGATATTCTCGGAATTGTTGCATAAATTGGAAGAAGCCCAGCTGGAGAACAGCGTCAAGACCAAATCCGAAGCCATCGCGTTGATAAAGAAAATACTGGCGGACAAGCCCAAATAACATCAACAACTCATCAATGCTTATACAAAGCGGAATAACTGCCGACAATATTTATTGGGATTTTGTTGAATAGTAGACGTAGATTATTATCATTAGAAGGCAATATTAACGGGGCGTGGCGCAGTCTGGTTTAGCGCGCTTGCTTGGGGTGCAAGAGGTCGGTGGTTCAAATCCACTCGCCCCGATAATCATTAGGAATTAGTGGTTTCCGCCAAAGGCGGATCCGCCTCTGGCGGACAAATCCACTCGCCCCGATTTACTATTCCAATATTTCTATAAGCACGCCGAATGTATCCCTGGGACTGAGAAAATTCACCTTATGCCCGCCGGCGCCAACCTTGGGTTCCGGATATACCGGCTTATAACCTTTATCAATCAACTCTTTGGTTAACGCCATCACGTTATCGGTCTTCAGGCAGATATGGTGGATGCCTTCGCCTTTGTTGGCCAGGAATTTGGTCACGGCTTCCTCTCCGGCCAGAGGCTGAATCAACTCGAGCGTACTCTCACCCACCGCCAGCTTGGCCACCCGGACCTTCATGGCCGGCACTTCTTCAATATGCGGATTAAGATTCAACCCCTGCTGGTAAAAGGCCAGCGCCGTGTTGATGTCCTTTACGGCAATACCGATATGGTCAATCTTCTGTAACATACCACCCCCTATAATCTGGTCGTCTGCGACCGATACTCGCCGAATGCCTTTCGTAAAACCGTGCAGATTTCTCCGAGCGTCGCATCCGTCTTGATGCAGTCTATTATCAACGACATCAGGTTTTCATTGCCGGACGAAGCAACCCCGGCTAATTTCCGGCAGGCCGCGCTCACCCGGGCAATATCCCTTTTTTTCTTATACCTGGCAACGTTATTCACCTGTTTCCTCTGGGTATCAGCGGAAACCTTAAGGTATTTAACCTTGCTTGACTTACGGTTCCTACTATCCAATTCATCCTGGTATTTATTAACTCCGACGATAGTTCGGTGTTGTTCTTCTATGGATTTCTGGTATTCATAGGCGCTGTTGGAAATCTCCAGTGTCTGGTAACCCTGTTCTATGGCCTTAGCCGCGCCACCCAGCTTGTCTATATGCCTGATATAGTCTTCGGCCTGTTTCTCTATCTGCCCGGTCAGATGTTCTATGTAATACGAGCCACCCAGAGGGTCGGCCACGGCCGGCACTCCGCTCTCGTAAGCCAGCAGCTGCTGGGTGCGCAAGGCCGTCCGGGCCGCCTGCTCGGTGGGCAGGGATAACGCCTCATCAAAAGAATTAGTATGCAGGCTCTGGGTCCCGCCCAGCACCGCGGCCATAGCCTGCAGCGCCACACGGGTGATATTATTCTCCGGCTGCTGAGCGGTCAGGGTGCAACCGGCTGTCTGGGTGTGGAATCTCAACATCATGGCCCTCGGGTCGGTGCAGTTGAACTGTTCTTTCATGCGCTTAGCCCAGAGCCGCCGGGCCGCCCGGTATTTGGCCACCTCTTCAAGCAAGTCGTTATGGGCGTTAAAGAAGAACGATACCCGCCGCCCGATTTCCTGGATATCCAGCCCGCGTTCCAGCGCCGCCTGCACGTAAGCAATGCCGTCGGCCAGAGTGAACCCCACCTCCTGCGCGGCCGTCGAGCCGGCCTCCCTAATGTGATAACCGCTGACGCTGATATAATTCCATTTGGGAATATTCTTCAAGCAGTATTCTATCAGGTCAATGGTCAACCTCATAGACGGCTGGGGCGGGAATATATAAGCGCCCCGGGCGATGTATTCCTTGAGAATATCGTTCTGGACGGTGCCGTTCAAGGCGTCCAGCGGAATGCCGCGCTTCTGGGCCAGGACGATATACATACCCAGGATTACCGGTGCCGTGGCGTTTATGGTCATCGAAACGCTGGCCTTGTCCAGCGGGATGCCGTCAAAAAGCGTGTCCATATCGTCCAGCGTGGAAATGGCCACGCCGGTCTTGCCCACCTCGCCGTCGCTCATCGGGTCGTCCGAATCGTAACCCATCTGGGTGGGCAGGTCAAAGGCAATGCTCAGTCCTATCTGCCCGCGCTGGAGCAGGAACTTATAGCGCTTATTGGTTTCTTCGGCCGTGCCAAATCCGGCATACTGTCGCATGGTCCAGAGCCGGCCCTGGTACATAGTCGGGTGGATGCCCCGGGTAAACGGATACTCGCCGGGCTTATCAGATAGAGGCAGTTTGATATCGGACGGAATATAAAATGGGTTCATAATTGCCGAATTTACTACTGTGAGCCTAAGCGTCAAGGTTTATCCAGGATTACCGCTTCAGCCAGGACTTCGGTGACGGTCTTTATTTCCACGCCGAGTTTATAGTGGTCATTGAGCTCCATCAGCTGGTCGATGCAGTTATGGCAGGGTGTGGCTACGATTTTAGCTCCGGTCGCCTTTATCTGGTCGGCCTTGATTTTGCCGGCCTTGATGCGCCGTTCTTTATATTCGCCCATGGCCAGCATACCTCCACCTCCGCCACAACAGAAGTTTTGCTTCCTGTTAGGTATCATTTCCACGAAATCCTGAACCGCGTGCTTAAGAATGTAGCGTTGTTCCTCAATCACGCCGCCGTTGCGCACCAGGTTACAGGGATCGTGCAAGGTCACGCGTTTGGAGTTCTTTGAGGGATCAAGCTTGAGCCGGCCTTCTTTGACATAAGCGGCGAATACCTCCAAAACGCTCTTTACCGGCACGCCTAATTTTCCACCAGTCCAGTTGGCCGCTTCCCAGCGGGTGGCCCGGAATCCGTGTCCGCATTCGGCCATCGCCAGCACCTGCGCGCCCATCTCTTTTGTGCGGATTATCAGGCGTTCGGCAATCTGGCGCGCCTCCTTGTCATTGCCGGAAAACAGGGCGTAATTGGTAACGTCAAAGTTATGGCGGCTGAGCGTCCAGTTTTCATTAGCCGCATAAAACACCTTGGCTGCCGCGGTGATGGAAAGCGGAAAGAATTTCGGCTCGCGCGGATTGAGGGTATAAAGAATATTAACGCCGGATTTATCCAGCGGGATGGTTATGGTCTTAACGCCGGTCTCCAGGCGCAGGTCATCCTGAAGCCACTCTATAGTTTCCACGAAATCATTTTCGCTGATGGCCATATTATTGCCTGTCCTGACGGCCGTGTCCACGGTTGACTGGAGCGATTTCGGCACCAGCCCAACCTCGGCCAGAACGGTTCGGGCCGCCCGGATAATCTGGCCGGCGTGCAAACCGATTGAACAGTTCAAACCGCACCGGCCGCACATAGTGCACCGGCCGAAAACCGCGTCAATGAGTTTCTCCACCCGCTCCTGGTCCAGTTCTCGGGCGCCGACCCATTTAGGCATCATCCGGCCCAGCAGGGTATGATATCGGCGATAGAGAGAAGTGATTTGTTCTATCTTAGCGGCCGGCAGCATGGCCGGGTCCTCCGGGTTAGCCAGCGAATAATGGCAGGTGTCGGCGCACAAGCCGCAATGAACACAGGCGTTCATATAAACGCTCATCTTACCGTCCAGCAGAGCGTCCAACTTGGCCAGAGCTTTCTTAAAGTCAGTCTTCTTTTCTTCCATGGTTCTTTATAATCCAGACTTGGGCAATATGCCCCGGTGCCCGTAAAATATCCCAAACATTATCCGCGTGGCCGGGAAGAAGGCGCAGTGTTTCAGCTTGCCCAGCGGGATATACAACAACAACGCCGTTTCGATATAATACATTATGTAAGAACCGGGCTGTAAAACGGAATACACGGACGAGGCCAGGAACAGGTTCACCAATATATTGGAGAAATAATCGTCAAACGAGCTGATATACCTCAGACGCGGCACGGCGACTCTTTTTACCAGCAGCCCCAGCCCACAGGCCAGGCCGACCGGTATCAACACCAGCATCGCCGGCGTAAAATAGTTAACGTAGAAAATGGTGATACCGGTTTCATAATAATCGGCAATCCTGTCAAATAGCAGGTTGGTTACCAGCGGCTGAACCGCGCTGTATAAAAACGCCGAGAATATGCCGATGTGCAGGATAATCCCGGCCAGATAGGTGATAATATGATGAGAGATGCTTTCCTTGGCGCCGGGCAGCATCCCGACCGTAAAGGCATAGATAATCCCGCTAATTTTACTGCCTCTGGGTTCGGCCAGGTCGGCGCGGTATTTGCGGAATGCGCTGATGAGCATCACGGCCAGCGAAATAATGCATATGATTGCCGCGCCGGATGTCACATAAAGGATTGGATGCATAATAGGATTAAACGCAACCGTCAGGCTTGGGCAGTCCGGCCCACTTACAGGCGCCCTTGGCCGGCCCGGCCGGGAATATTTCGTATATCTTCTTCAACGGCAGGCTGGTGGTTTTGCAGATATTCCGGACCATCGGCGCTAAGTCGTGCTCCAGATAATAGGTCCGGATATAGCGGATAACCGCCCAATGCTCATCGGTCAGCTTTTCGATACCCTCGAGCTTGGCAAAGTTTTCCGCAATCACTTCGTCCCAGAGCTTGGGATCGGTCATAAACCCTTCCTGGTCCACTTCTATTTCTTTGCCATCAGGCAATTTAATCAGCATAATTAATTCTCCCAATCCCGAATATTATCAAGGCTAAGACTCAAGGCAGGGTTCATAGACCATTTTATTCTTACCCGCCCTTTCGACGCCGCTCTTTGCGATATCCCTTACGGCCGTTATGGCCGTATCAATATCCTTATCATTATTTAGGGGTCCGATGGAAAACCTTACCGTGCCGGCCTTGATAGTGCCAAAGTGCTCGTGGACCTTAGGCGCGCAATGAAGACCGGTGCGGGTAACAACATTATAATCGACATCAAGCTGCGTGCCCACATCAGCCGATTCAAACCCGTCAACGTTAAACGAAATAACCGGCAAGCGGTTGGCCAGGTCTTTCGGGCAATAAACAACCACGCCTTTTATCTCACGAATGCCGTCAGCCAGTTTTCGGGCTAATTGCATTTCGTGCTTCCTGATATTATCCAACCCCTGTTTGGCTATCCATTTCTGGCCCGCGTGCAAACCCGCAATGCCGACCAGATTAGGAGTGCCGCATTCAAGACGCCAGGGGTATTCCTCCAGATGATACGGGTAGGCAGAATGAACGCCGGTGCCGCCGACGCGCAGAGGTTTGACATCAACGCCTTCCCGGACGAACATACCGCCGATACCCATCGGGCCGAAAAGCGATTTATGCCCGGTAAAGGCCAGCAGGTCTATGTTCATTTCTTCCATATTTATCGGGACCATTCCGGCTGTTTGCGCGGCATCAACCGCAAATAACACCCCTTTGCCGCGGCAGACAGCGCCGATTTCCTTCAGCGGCTGGATGCTCCCAACCACGTTAGAGCCGTGGTTGACAATAACCAGCCGGGTATTTTTGCATAGCAATCTTTTTATTTCATCGGGGCTAACCACCCCTTTTTTATCAGCCTTGGCCCAATCAACGGTTATTTTCCCGTCCGCCTTAAGGTGGTTCAGGGGGCGGATGACGGAATTATGCTCCATTACTGTGGAAATGACGTGGTCACCCTTTTTAGTCACTCCGTTAATTATGGTATTCAGCGAATCGCTGGCATTACAAGAAAACACCAGACGGTTATAATCGCCCTTTGCCCCCAAGAATTTGGTCAGCATCTGCCGTGTTTCTTGGATAACCTTTTCCGCTTCCAGGGCCAGGTCACAGCCAGTCCGGCCCGGATTAACGCCGTTATTGCGGTAGAAGTTAAACATGAAATCATATATTTCAGGCGGTTTGGGAAATGTCGTCGCCGCGTTATCAAGGTAGATAAGTTTTTCCATAAAATCACTTTCATCCGGCCGGGTCCTCCCGCAGTTCTGGCAACCGGCTGCTGAACCGCAGGATACCGCTATCCGGTATAACAAACAAAAACTCAATACTACGAACCGCCGTCCGAAAGTCAAGAAATTCTAAAGCAACCTTAGTGCCGGTTCGACCGAAGGGAGTTATCCCTAGACCCTGAGGGGTCTTGAAACAGCTCCGCAAAGCCTCCCGCTGATAGGGACAAGACCCTCACGGGCCGGCACTTATCCCCGAAACGAAGTGGAGCGAGACAAATCATTCAATATATCCCTTCACCCATATGTTAGTAGATGTAAACACTCCGTTCTTCATAGCAAATACCTTAATCTGTCTTACCCCATCCACCCCCAGAACACTCTCCTTGTAGGCGTTATTGTTAAAGCCCGCAGTATTTTGCCATATAAAATGTATGGTTGAATTACCATAATCCGCACCGGCCCTTCTACCGAGGACGGTCAGTATCTGCTCCGAACTGGCCGGGACGGACATAGCGTTGAGCTGGATTTCCACCAACACCGCTTGTGCCGTTACCGGAATCCAGGCCGACAGGTCTATCAGTTGGTCTATGTCCGCCATCGAGTTCTCGGAGAATACTAAGGGCTGGCTGGGCAACAGCGTCAACTGCATTCCGCCCGCACCGCCGGTAGGCGGAGCTATCCAATTGAACTTGCCTGTCGCCGCATCGAAAGACAGGATTTGGCCATCCGTGGGCGGAGCGACGTTATAGAGCAGTTCGTGGTTGATAGAAGCCAAGGCAATCTTGACCCAGTCCACCGCCCGGTCCGCTATCTTGGGGTTGGTCACCTGAGCATCGCCGATTTCATCTGTAGCAATGGCTGGGGTCAGGGGACGAGTAACTCCGCTCGCCATCGGTTTCCATTCCAGCTTGGACTGTGCCTGATTATATGTAGGCACTTCGCCGTCCGCCGGAGAATCAACAGCCGCCAGTTTGGTCGGCGTGACTTCGCCCGTGCCAATTTTGGATGCCGTCACCGCTCCTTCATTAAGTTTGGTAGATGTCACCGAGTGTGTATCCAGCTTATCCGGCGTTACACTGCCATCCCGCAACTTAGAACTCGACACTGCCGAATCTGCAATCTTCGGCTCCGTCACGGCATTGTCCTGTAACGGCACAATGCTGACATTACTACCCAGCTTCGCTAATGTAACAGCGCCGTCGGCGATGTCATCGGTCTGGACCTGCCCGGCTCCGATATCGGCTCCGGTGATAGTCTCATCCTTAATCTTGGCTGATGTTACTGCATTGTCCGCAATCTTCTCCTCGGTAACAGCCTCGCCGGCAATAGCCGGAGATGTCACCTGTCCGTCAAAATATCGTCTTCTGAATGTTGTCATAAATCACCCTTAGTGGCAGTTAGCAATTACCCGGTATCAATCGGGTAAGAGCGTTATCTGCCACTTAGTCCCGTCCCGCTCAAGCGGGAACGGGATAATTTCAATTTATCAAAGTGTGGTCGGTCCCGCCCTTTGTTTTGCAAAGAGCGGGACACTCACACCAACAGTTTAGACTGTCAAACCCACTTGGACCCTGAGAACGAGACGCCCTTCGGCATCAACCTCCCACGAGCAATAGCACTTGTCTATTGCCGGGGTGTCCACAAAGGCATCGCTTTTGGCCGGGTCGCGCAAGCTGGTCAGGAGTTCCGCATTAATCCCGTTCTGGCGCAGGATTTCATCTGCCGCATCGTTGCCCGAATTAGCAATCATTATCCCGCCCTGGATGAATCTCTGCAGAATCGCCGCCTTGACCGCGTTACGCTGGCCTATCTTAGCGATATTGTACGGCTTACCGTCGGCTGTGCCCGGTGCGGGCCAAATTTCAGCGCGCTCATCACCGACCAGGTAATAGGTCGCGAAAGGGGCCACGCCCAATCCGCGGGCTTTGTCGCCCGTAAAACGTAATGCCCCCTTGCCCATCTTAAGGGCCCAGCGATCCTTGGCCGCCTGGACTTTATCCTTAAAGAGCTTGGCAATCACGCCATCGACCGTGGCAAACGCCTTGGCCAGGTTTTCCTTCCATTTCAGGAATGCGCCTGACAGATTGCTCTGCCTGGTGCGCCTGATATTGTCCAGGGTTCTTTCGCTTTTGGACATGAATGCCGGATTGACAAACGGTCCAAAGGCATTGCTGGACGGGTTGACCATAGTGTTGATGAAAGTCCCATCGTCCGGAAACTTCTCATCAAGCTTACCCTTCATCAACTCCGCCGCGTCCATCATGTGTTTTTCCCAATTATCCGCCATGTGTCCGGCAACTTCCCAGTTTTCCGGCACACGCAGGGTTAATTCGAACTTCTTGTTGAAAGCCATAAAAACCTCACTACCGAAGATATATCATAATCAGCCCAGCCGGGCCGCCGCGCCTTGCTTGGCGCTTCGGGGCGCCATGACGCCGATGACGGCCCAGGCTGAACTGTAGATTCACTTACGGTTCTTCTTTCCTTCGAGATAATCCAAAATAATCCCAACGACTACCTGGATTATCCTCCTCCAGAAACCTGACATCATTTGAAACATACATCATTCTCCTCCAGAAAATCGTAGATTTTCTGTATTGGAACGATACCTGCCATAGTAGTCACCAACTGCTCTTTGCAGGTATGGACCCAAACGGAAATCCCAATTACTTCATAGGTTCGAGCATCGAATACCGGGCCTCCAGAGTTGCCCGGTAAAATAGGTGCGTTGATTTCCCAATAATCCGGTTCGATGATTGAGATAATGCCGTATGACGGGCGCACCTTCAGACCCAGAGAGCACCCAACGGCATAAACTGGACTAAAAATATAAGGGGTATAATTCCGCGGAGCCAGAGTAGCGGAATAATTACAAATTCCAGATTTCAGATTACAAATTTTAATTAAAGCCAGGTCTTTGGCCGTGTCCGTTATAACCACTGAAGCGCTGAATTCACTGAACTCAGGATAGAAGATTTCCACTTTAACTTCAGATTCGTTATCAACCACGTGAGCGGCAGTTATTATGTAACCGTCAATAATAACGCCTGAACCGCAAGAAAACCCGGCCTTAACCCTGACGGTCGTATAGAGCATAGACTCGTAAAGCCCTATAAACGGATTAGCCGACTCAACCTGCGCCGGAACCTCTTTGGACAGGTCGATAATAAAGGTATCGCCCTCAGGCGGCTCAAAGGCGCATCCGCCAATCATCACAATTGACAAGAGCCAATAAATTAATGTTCTTCTCATAAGTCACCTATTCCTTTTGGGCCTCTTCCATCCATTCCCAGGGTGAAGTATTAGCGCAATCAAACATATCGCCGTTTGACTCACTCTCGGCCGGGACAGAGAACCCGTCATTCGGATATACAGCTATCAGTTTGGGATGGGCCGGTTGTTCTGGAAACTTAGCCCGGTAGCAATACCGGCACAGGTGGAGCATCTGGTAGGCAAAGCTGATTATACCCTTGGATTTGGTTGGCACCCTTTTACCGCATTCTTTGCAGGTATCTATAACCTTTTTCATACATCACCTCTCTTAGAGCCAGTTAGTCACTCCGATGCACACCCGCCTGAACCGAACGGGCAGGTCGGAGGGACGTTACTGGGTCTTAGACCCCGACTATTCCGTCGGGGCTTCCCGGCTCACCTGGGGAGCCATTCCCTGGGAAGGCTTCTTCGCCCTCCCCCCTCATAATAACACCCGGAAAATACCAAAAGGTTATATGGAAAAATGAGAATTCCGGTGAAATTTCCCCAAAAAAGTTCAATAATTCTGAAAATAAAATGAACTTTTCCCGATATTTTACGTTTAATATATATAGGGGAGGATATAGTATCTATTAGGTAGTATGTAGGGCTGGAAACCCTATAAAACCTGTATTTGCGAGCGATTATTTTAGCAAAATTCTCATTATTTTGCAGTAAAATGACCTCGCCGATCATATATATATTGGGGGAGGTGAATTGGTTTCGCCCTTAAAAGGCTTGATATATGGCTCATCGGGCGGTTCGCCGAAACATATAGGAATGCCGCACAACACGTTCCTTTATGCGCCACCGGTGAACCCGCCCTTGGGCCTTAGGGAAGACAATGGACTATCCCGTCAAGCTGCGCTTGCGGGATCTAAGTGACACTACGTCGCTATGCTCCAAGTGTCACTAAGAGATTGGGGTTGTTTATGGAAGAGGATGACCAATCAGATGAGCAATTAGCCCAGGAATACCTGTCCGGCAAGGAAGAGGCTTTTGACGAGCTTTTTAGCCGCTATTTCGGCCAGATTCGCTACTACCTCTTGACACGCAGTTGGTATCACAAAGATGATAACTATATTGACGAACTGGTCTATGCGGTGTTCCGTGTGCTCTGGGAATGCCTTGAAGCCAAGGGTTTCAAGAACGAAGGCCCCGGTTCGTTCCGCCGTCTGCTTTGCACCATCGCCCGACTGGAATGTTATAAACACGATACCGAGCACGCCAAAAACCCGATGACCACCTCAGCTATGTTCCCGTCATCGTTCGCGGATATACCAATAGGAACCATAGATGAGCCGGTTAACGATGAGCCGGAAAAAGAATCAACCATGGATAAACTCAACAAAACCCTGGTGAAACTTACGCCCGACGAACAGAAGCTGATGCGCCTGGTGGCGAATCAGGTTAAATATAAGGATATTCTTAAAGAACCGGAGTTCTGTAAATATTCCCTTGACTACCTGAAACTCAAAATATATAATATTCGCAACAAACTAAAGAAAGTGGCGCCATAAGGGCGCCATGGCGCTTCGGCGCTAGAGGATATTAATATGGCAAAAAAGAGTAAGTGCGAAAAATACGGCATGGCCATTACCGATTATATCCTGGGCGAGCAGATGGATATGCCGGAATCGGAACTGTTCAGCCACGTGGCCAACTGCGATAACTGCCGGAAAGACCTGGTCAACTGGCGCAATACCTATGCGGCCATGAAGAACAAGGCATACCTGGAAAAACCCGAGGTCCAACAGAAATACCGGCATATGCTGGAAAGCATCAAACAGGGCAAGGCCTGTCCGGAGGCCAACCTGCCCAAGGACGAAAAACTGATAGACATCCAATGGGAAATCGGGCATCCGGCCGGGACCATCTGGAACCACTTGGCCAAGCACGGCAAGATGACTATGGAAGAACTGGTTGGCAAATCAAGCTTAAAACCGATTATCTTCGAGCGGGCCATCGGCTGGCTGGCCAAAGAGAATAAAATCTGCATGACCCAGGCCAAAGATGCGGTTTACGTATACCTGACCCCGACCGAGCAAATCATCGCCCGTCGCAGGCAAACCGAGGCCAATCGCTAAAAAGTTTCTGTATGGGCAGGGGGGTACTAAATAACCCCACCCCCTGGTATAAATGGCTCTACAAGGTGGTATATCCGACCTTCACCCTCAGTATAAATGACCCTGCCCGGTAATATGCATGGCTCTATAAGGTGGTATATCCGACCTTCACCACTAGTATGAATAACCCTGCCCGGTAATATGAATGGCTCTATAAGGTGGTATATCCGACCTTCACCCCCAGTATGAATGACCCTGCCCGGTAATATGCATGGCTCTATAAGGTGGTATATCCGACCTTCACCCCCAGTATGAATGACCCTGTCCGGTAATATGAATGACTCTTCAAGGGGCTATATCTAACCTTCACCCCCGGTATGAATGACCCTGCTCCCTAGTATGAATGACCCCACCCCCTTTTAGGGGATACCCCACCCCCTGGGGGGGTATACCCTACCCCCGTTGGGGGTACTCCCCCTCCCCCCTATACCCCCCCTGCCAAATATGCATTATATTGGGATTTGGGCGCGGAGAAAAGCTGATTTACAAAAAAACAGCGCCCGGCGTAATGGCGATGAAGTCCCGCCCTTAAAGCGGGAGAATGAGCCTGGTTACTGCATTATCATGCCAGAGGCAGATCAGCCTTTGGCTGACAAAATTAGGTGTCCTTTCAGGAGGCTATCGCTCTGTGTCACCGGTCCCGATCTGGAAATTCCGGAGACGCCATACCGAATTAGTGTTCCAAATTAGAATCTCACGTCGAATACCAAACCAAAACGCATATCCCGCCCATTACAAGGGTATATACCAAGTAGAATTTAATATCATATTTTGGTATTATTCGTAAATACACGGCTAAAAAACATAGCCCGAACATTAGCAAAAAATAGGCCGGCCATAAAATAACAGCGTAGTTTCCTATCATTGTATCATTCCTTTTTCAACCCACTACTTATTAAAGTATCTGGCTCAGAACAAACCTGGCCACGACCCAAAGCGCGACACCGGCAATGAATATGATGATGCTGTATTTAACAACAGGACTAGGCTCGGACTCGGCGGGCTTGCCTTCCATCTTCTCAACCTGAGGCTCATGCCCGCCAATTGGCAGGCGGGGACCAGTCTCCGGCTGGGGTGGACGGTCTACCAGCCGCGCCATAACTACAAGTATTAAAAGAACGCCATAAATAATATCCAATATGCTTGGAAAAGCGGTCGGGTGGGCGGCCAGTATCACCGCAACCATTATCAGGAATACCGGCCCAAGCAGTGTCGAAAATACCTTAATCAGGCAACCACTCAACGATGTAACATCCGCTTCTTTATTAACTTCTTTGTTTATTTCCTTGCTTGGTTCTTTATTCATTTAAAACTCCTTTACTATAATTTATTTATTAGAGGTTTTCTTCTCTATGAGTTTTACTATATAAGCGGTCAGTTTTATGGTCAGTATCAGGGTGACCATAGCGATGAACACCATGCTTAAACCTATGATGCATATTTTAAGACCCTGGTATAACATATGCCCCCTTTCAAAGTGCTTAGTCCGGCATAAATCCGGAGTTATCCGTGGCTAAAATAAGACTGATTCGCGCGAGATGTGTGTTTAAGCACGTGGGGGGTCGCGCGGGATGGGTGGAAAACCGGGCTTGAAGATTTCTCTAGCTCTGATTCGTTTGTTCTTGAATTGTCCGTGTCTGTTCAACATGGCTTTAGAATACGCCGAATAATCATATTGTCAAGGAAATTACTTCAGACAAGTCAATTTATTTGACCAAGGCACGCCCCCTAAATCTTGACATTTCAACTGCCGGTTTTATACTGCCCTATTATGGGTCGATTGATTGTTAAGTTAGGCTCACGGGTGGTCAAGGATATATTCCTGGACAAACCGGTTTTCCGCATCGGCCGTTTGGATGACAATGACCTGCCTTTGCCGGATAATCTGGCTTCGCGCCACCATTGCGAAATAACCTCCAAGGACAATAAATACTACCTGACCGACCTGAAAAGCGCCAACGGCACCCAGGTCAACAAGAAAAAAATCTCCACGCACCCTCTGGTTAACAGCGATGAAATCCAGATAGGCGCTTACACCCTTATTTTCAACGAGGGCTCGTCGTTTTCGATTCCGGGCTCCGGCGGAACATCGCCTTTCGCGGCGGCTCCGGGCGCGCCGCCCAGACCGGCTCCGGGCACGGCTTTCGGCAGCGATATCATCAAGAAGGTGACCGATATCGACGCCTCTTACCAGATTAACATCAAGGATATCTTCGACAAGGGCGAATCGCTTGCAGGCGGCTCTTTGCCGGGCAACCTGCAGGAAACCAAGGAAGGCAAGAAGTTCTTCCTGCTTTACCAAATCGGCAAGGCCGTGGCCACGACCGAATCATTGCAGGAGGTCATGGATATCGCCCTGACCTCGATATTCGATTTCATCAACGCGGAACGGGGCGTGATTATGCTCCTGGACCAGACTACCAAACAGCTGGTGCCCCAGCTCAGCCGATATAAGAACAAGAAAGAACCGCCGGCCGAGCATATCAAGGTCTCCAGCACCATCACCAACAAGGTGGTGTCAGATAAGGTTTCCATAGTTTCCTCGGACGCCATGGCCGACGCCCGGTTCTCGGCCGGTATGTCCATCACCCAGCAGAACATCCGCTCGGCGCTGTGCGTGCCGCTCTGGGAAAAGGACGAGGTGCTCGGGGTGATTTACGTCGATAACCTGGTCCGGGCTCACTCGTTTACCAACGACGACCTGGACCTGATGACGGCCATTTCCAACCAGGTGGCCATCCGGATAAAGCAGGAAGAGCTTTATGACAAGCTCCAGAAAGCGGCCCTGGTCCGCGCCAACCTGGAACGATACCACTCGCCGGACGTGGCCGAGATGATTATCTCCAAGGGCGTGACCCTGGACGTCCAGGAAAAGAACATCACCGTGCTCTTTGCCGACATCCAGAACTTCACCACCCTGTCCGAGCAGATGCGCCCGGCCGAAATCGCGGCCATGCTCAATAACTTTTTCGAAACGGCCACCCAGATGGTCTTTAAATACAAGGGCAGCATCAATAAATACATCGGCGACGCGGTTATGGCCATATTCGGCGCGCCGGTGCCGATGGACGACCACCCGGGCAACGCGGTCATGGCCGCGGTCAAGATGATGGAAGCCATAGGCAAACGCAAGGCGGACATCCCCTGCAACCTGCGCATCGGCATTAATACCGGCATCGTCGTGGCCGGCAACGTCGGCTCCAAGCAACGCATTGAATACACGGTCCTGGGCGACACGGTCAACGTGGCCAGCCGCCTGAACCAGTATGGCCAGTCCAACGAGGTGGTCATCGGCGAAGAAACCTACACCCGCATCGTCAAGGCCGGACTGCCGCTTAAGTTCAAGAGCCTGGGCTCAGCCAAACTCAAGGGCAAGGCAAAAGAGGTCCAGGTCTACCAGGCCTGGCTGGACCCCGACAAGGAGCCCAAAGAAACACAGGACGAAACCTTAGTCAGCCCGGTTAATCCGCCTGCCCAGCAGGGAAAAACAACCTGATGAAGAACATCGTGGTGGCCGGCTCAACCGGCTCAATCGGCCGGAATACCCTTAAAGTAATCAAGTCATCATTCTCCGGCAATGCCCGCGGATACCGGGTGACCGGACTGGTAGCCCATTCCAACTGGCGGTTGATTCTGGACCAGATAAAAGAATTCCATCCCAAACAGGCCGTGCTCATAGACAAAGACGCCTGGCTGGCGCTGAGGAATAATTACCGAGGCGCCACCAAAATCCTGTGCGGGCTGGGCCGGGTCCGCGAAATGGTTACCGACAAGAAGGCCGACGTGGTCTTATCGGCCGTAAGCGGGGCCAGCGTCGGACTGCCCATCAGCCTGTGGACCGCGGCGGCCGGAAAAACACTGGCCCTGGCCAATAAGGAATCTCTGGTCATGGCCGGACGGATAGTAACGGAACTGGCCCGCAAGACCGGCGCGATTATCCTGCCTATTGACAGCGAGCACAGCGCCATCTGGCAGTTAATCCGGCCTATCGGGCTGCCGTCCGGCAATACAGCAACCTGCGTCCCGATAAGACTCGATAACGGCCGGCTCGTCAACCGACCAAGACTGCGCCATATAATCCTGACCGCCTCGGGCGGACCGTTCTATAAGTATCCTGAAAACCGGCTCAGGCACGTCACGCCGGCCCAGGCGCTCAAGCATCCGACCTGGCAGATGGGTTCCAAGATTACCATCGATTCGGCCACCATGATGAACAAGGCGCTGGAAATCATCGAAGCGCACCACCTTTTCAACCTGCCGTCCGAAAGCATCCGGGTGCTGGTCCATCCGCAGTCGCTGGTGCACGGACTGATAGAACTGGCCGACGGGACAACCCTGGCGCATATCTCCCGTCCGGATATGAAGATACCGATACACTGCGCGCTGGCCTACGCCATGGGCAATGATAAACCTGACAACAACCCGGCCGGGCAAGGACCGGGGCTTAACATCAATTACGGGGCGTTGACCTTTGAGGAGCCGGGCCGATGCGCGCCGATGTTCCGGCAGGCGCTGGAACTGGGGCACGAAGTAATCCGCCGGGGCGGCACCAGCGGCGCGGTCCTGAACGCGGCCAACGAGGAGGCCGTCGGGTTATTTCTCAAGAAACGCATCGGCTTTACCGATATAGTTAAATTGACCGCCCGGGTTTTCGACCGGCATAAAGTCATACGGGAACCATCCTTAGGTGACATCGTCCAAAGCGACAACTGGGCGCGTAACCAAATGAAAGCATATTAACCATGACAGAATTATTCGGCGGCCTATTTTCAAACCTGAGCACCGTCCTCATAATGCTGGTCGGCGTGGGCATATTAATATTCGTCCACGAGCTGGGCCATTTCATCGTGGCCAAGCGGTCTAAAATCAGGGTCGAGGTGTTTTCCCTGGGCATGGGCCCTAAGATATGGGGATTCCAGAAAGGCGAGACCTTTTACCGGATCGGTCTGTTGCCGCTGGGCGGCTACGTCCGGATGGCCGGCGAGAACCTGGGCGAGGCTGACAAACCCAAGGCCGATTACGAATTCGCGGCCAAGCCGCCGATGGTCAGGGCCCAGGTATTCGCGGCCGGCGCGATTATGAACTTCCTGCTGGCCTTCCCGGCCTGCATGCTGGCCTTTATGATCGGGCTTAATTTCGCCGTACCGGTGGTCGGCTATATCATCCCCAATTCGACCGAATGGGAAAGCGATATACAGAAAGGCGACCGGATTACGGCGGTGGTCTACGGCGACAAGGAAATGCCCATAAATAATGTCGATATGTACCGACGCGAGGTGCTCCGGGCCAAGGCCGGGACGCTGCTCAATATCAAAGTCCAGCGCAACGGCCAGGAGCTGATTGTGCCGGTCAAGGCGCAGGGCTCGACCAAATTGGGCATACTGCCGGCCCATAATATAGTTATGAGCGTGATGCCTGGCTCCGGCGCGGATAAAAGCGGACTCAAGCCGAACGATGAGATAATAATCATTAACGGCGAGGCGGTGTCTTCCGGCCGCGAGATAGATAAGCATGTTTACCAAAATCCGGGCAAGCCGCTGGCCATCAAGGTCCGGCGGCCGACCGGGCAAAAAGACCAATACGAAATGGTTGATTTGACCGTAACCCCCGACACTATTAATAAAGGATATTACGATACCGGCATGCCTGAATCAACGCCGCCCATTATCGGCGCGGTTAAGATGGGTTCACCGGCCCACAAGGCCGGTCTGAAACCGGGAGACCGGGTATTGTCTGTAAACGGAGACCCGGTTAAATCGTCCGGCCGATTGATGGAAATAATCAAGGCCAATCCTGGAAAAGAATTGCTGCTAAAAGTCCACCGGGCCGAACCGGACGGCAAATACAACGAACTGGCCCTGACGGCGCTGCCGGCCAAGGACACAGCCGGCAACGGATATATGATGTTTTTCCTGGCTGACAGCAACGAAATAGGCGATGTCAAGCCCGGTTCACCGGCTGAGAAAACCGGCTTGCAGTCGGGCGATAAGATTGTTTCAGTAACTATCGATAACAGCAAAGCTCTGACTGTAACCGGCCTGGCTTTGCTGGCAGAACTAAGCAACCGGACTAAAGGCCTGCCGATAGACCTGACCATTGACCGGAACGGAACGTTATTCACATCCACTCTCACAGCCAAACAATTTGAAACCCAGGGCGCGATGGGCATCGAACTAAAAGCCGCCACCTCGCGGGAGCAATATCCGTTTTTCACGGCTGTTGCCGTGGGGTTTAACGAAGCCATAGATTTGGTATCGCTCACCGTCGAGCTTATCTGGAAACTATTCAGCCGCGAGGAATCGATGAAAGGCATGGCCGGCCCGATCGGCATATTCCAGGCATCGTGGTATATGCTCCAGGAAGGCATCAGCAAATTCATCTGGCTGCTGGCCCTGTTCAGCATCAACCTGGGGATACTAAACCTGCTGCCGGTGCCGATACTGGACGGCGGCGGGATTCTTTTTATGATAATAGAAAAGCTAAAAGGCAAGCCGGTAAGCGTGACGACTCAGGCGATTTCCCAATACGTCGGGTTATTCCTGTTGCTGTCGCTGGTCATATTCGCGTCTTATAACGATATCTCCCGCTGGGTAAGCGGCGGATAAAGGACTGCCCGGCTGATTTGCCCTATGAAGACCGGCCAACCATTTCATCTGTTCGGAATCATCTCCGCGGCCTGCCTGGCCATTATCGGAATGGGCCGCTTTATCAGCGATATGTTCACCGATGCCTCGACCGACTGGTTCAAGGCTCTGGACGGAACAATTTTGAGATACCTGGTCCGGGCGCCAACTGACGGGACATTAGCCGGGGATTTGAACGTCCAGTATTTCAAGGTCCTGGCCGTGCCTTGCGCCATTGCCGGCTTGTACCTGGCGCACAGGTTCCTATCAACCGACCTGCGCCAGGCCGACCATAAATGGCGCAGCATTTTCTACCGGTTATTTTACGTGTTCGGGCTGTTGGGTATGTTCACGATAATGGAGATAGAGAAATCATCGCACCTGATAGGCCTGCGCATGGCCGGATTGCTGCCCGGAGAAAACATCTGGCTTAACCACGGATTGCACTTAATCAGCGCGTTTCTGGGCTGGTTTTATATGGGCTGGCTCAGGATTATACCCGGGGACAAATCAAAATTTCCTGCCTAATTCCATCATCAAAGCGGCAATGAACCGCGTGCCCTTGAGATATTCGTTCAGGTAAATATTCTCGTTGGGCGCGTGGATATTAGAGCCGGGATGCCCGATACCCAAAGCAAAGCAAGGCATATCATTGAGCAAACGGCCGCGGAAGAGATACATCGGCCCGGAGGCGGGCGATATCGGTTCAACCTCGAACGGCTTGGCGTAAACCGATTTAGACGCGGCCTTCATAATGCCGATGAGCTGGCGGAAGCGCGGATGGGACGGCGGCGTCAATGCCGGCTTGTAGCCGTGGAATGATGTTATCTCGATATTACCGAATCCCCGGCGGTTCAGATGAGCCCGAACCTTCCTGATGATATCAGCCGGGTCCTGGTCAGGCACCAGGCGGAAGTCGGCTTTGACCAGCGCCTGCCTGGGCAGGACAGTCTTGTGCCCCCGGCCTTCATAACCGCCGCTCAGGCCGTTGATATTGAGGCAAGGCTGGTAGTAATAGCGCTTAAGCAGGTTATCACCCTTGAGCCCAAGCACGAACCGGCTGATACCCAGTTGTTTGGGCGTAGAATCAATCCGGTAAATCTTCATGCCCTGAAACGCCGACGGGCTGGCCGGACGGAAGTTAACCTTGTCGTAGAATCCCTTAATCAGTATCCGCTCGGACTGGTCTTTCATGCTGTTCAAAGCCCAGACCAGCTGCCAGCCCGGGTTGGGCACGACAATGCCTTTGGACGAGTGCAGGTCCCTGTTTGAACCGCGGGCGACCAGTTCAATGTAGAGTATACCCTTACAGCCCAACGACAGAACCGGCGTTCCGGATGCGGTCCGGTAGCCGAACTCCCAGATACAGATATCGGCCCGGATATCTTTATGGTGTTTCTTTATGAATTCATCTAATCCCGGGCTGCCCACCTCTTCCCTGCCGTCGACCAGGAAACGGACGTTGACCGGAAGCGGAATACCGGCGTCGTCAAAGGCCTTGACGGCGGCCAGCCGGGCCATCAAGTTGCCCTTGTTATCAGCCGCGCCGCGGGCAAATATCCTGCCCTGCCTGATTACCGGCTTGAAAGGCGGGCTGAGCCATTCTTCCAACGGCTCGGGCGGCTGGACGTCGTAATGGTTGTAAAAAAGTATGGTCGGCAATTTGGGGTCAACATCGCGCCCGGCCAGAACCACCTGATTGCCTTTGATGGTCTCGGAAATAACGCTGAACCCGTGCTTCCGGAATATTTTAATCATCAGTGTAGCTGATTCCTTAAGGCCTTTGTTCTGGGCCGAGATGCTCGGAATGGATAAGGCTTCCTTAAGCAGGTTGACGGACCAATTTTGGTTACGGGATATCTGAGCGAAAATCTTATCTTTCATGGGTTGAATTTAAAGTAATCGTCGGGTTTTAGCCGAACACTGCCGACCTGCTAAATAATGTCCTTCTTGCGGACAGCCATAAGCCCGACAACGATAAATATAATAACATATCCGAGCGGCACAATACGGGTTTTTACCAGGCTAAGGTAATCAACAATCTCATCGCCCTGCGGCTTGATGCCGAGGATGTAATCAATGCCGGTGAATTTCCACATCTGCCCGAGTATTCCTTCGGACAGGTCGGCCAGGGTCTTGGGAAAATAATCAAGGTAATAACTGAAAATATAAGGAGCAAACTGCGGCAACAACCCGATGATAAAGTAATCGATAAAAAGATAAAAAAGTATTCCCACGGCCACGGCGATGCCGGCGTTTTCCACCAGCGACGAAATAAACAACCCGAAAAATGCGATGCTGACAACCGGCAAAAACACCATGATAAAAGTGTAAAGAGTGTAGCGGAGCATCTCGGATTTCTGAAGGTGGATGTAATCCTTGATAGTCGGGTCGGTGATATCGAAAAACCCAAAACCCAGCCAGACGGCAGTATAGGATACCAGTTCTATCAAAAGAGTAATCAGCACAGCCGTGATTATAAGAGTTACGGCCTTGGCCAGGAAAAGCTCGCTCCGGCGGATCGGGCTTATCAGTATGGTCTTGATGGTGCCCGAGGTTGTTTCCGACGCTATAGACAGGCATCCGATTATGAGGATAAAAAGGGCGGCGATTCTGAGTCCGTTTAACAGCGCCCGGCTGAGCAGGGTAAAGCTGTTAACAGCGGTTTCAGATTTTGTCAGGAAGATAGTGCCCAGCACGGTCAGGATTATTATAAAAACGGCTATATAGGTGAACCTCTGCCGGCTGAGCTTGAACAACTCTATCTTAATCAGGCGCCATATTCTTAGTATCATACGAAATATTCTTCCAGGCTTGTCTTATCTTTAAGAACTTCAGCCAAAGTGCCCTGGGCGATAAGCCGGCCTTCCTGAATAATGCCGACCCGGTTGCAGAGTTTTTCCACTTCAGCCAGCATATGGGTGGAAATAATAAAAGTCGCCTTATGATCAAGATTAAGGCGCTTAATCATCCGGCGGATATCGATAATCCCTTTGGGGTCGAGCCCGTTGGTCGGTTCGTCCAGGATAATCACCGGCGCGATGGTCGAACCGGTTTGCTTAATGAACACCGGCAGCAAGGCGTTGGCTATGCCTAAACGCTGTCTCATGCCCTGGGAGTAGGTGCGGACCTTGTCGCGTCCGCGTTCCAGAAGCCCGACACTGGCCAAAGCTTCGGTGATAACGCTTTGGGTATAACCGTTCCGCAGTTGCGACATCAATTTCAGGTTATCCCAGCCGGAAAGGTGGGCATAGAACGCCGGGATATCGACCATGCCGCCGACGCCGGACATTATTTCGATATAGTTGGAACGCAGCTCCTTATCATAAAAATATATGGCCCCGCTGTCCGGCCGGATAAGGTTGAGCAGCATCCTGATGCTGGTAGTTTTTCCGGCGCCGTTCAAGCCCAGGAACCCGTAGATATCGCCCGGCTGGACCTCCAACGAAAGACCGGTTACGGCGGTGAGTTTGCTAAAACGGCGGCTTAGACCTTCGGTTCTGAGCGCAAGCATTTTGTTTATAGCGTTTAATTATTTTGAGCAGCTGCCGGAAGTCATTTATCCGGTAATCCGGGCTGGTTCGGCCTTTGACGGAAAGGAGCTTGTTATTGCGCCGGTTAAGCACGGTAATCATGCCGATTTTATTGGCCGGGTCGATATCGTTAAAGGGGTGGTCTCCCACGTAGAGCGCCTGTTCCGGTCGGACGCCGGCCTCATCACAAGCGCGCTGGTAGAGTTTTATATTCGGTTTGCCGATGCCGATCTGTTCCGAAATAAAAATCGCGCCGGGGGTAAGATACCGGTAAAGCCCCAGTCGGATAAGCTTTTCTGACTGCTTGACCGCCAGCCCGGCGGTTATCACGCCGCGTATGATATCGGTTTTGGACAACTTGGTCAAGGCTTTAACCACATCCGGGTAAGGCTTAAGCTCGCGGTACTTGGTCTGATGATAAGCAATCACCGCGCCGGCCACCAGGATGGCCGGGTTGACCGATTTATAATACCGGCCGGGAATCCGCAATAACAGCTTGTCAAAATGGCGCTCGTAGTTAGATAAAAACTCGGAAATAACCTCGTCAAATTCCCGGATCAGCACGCTCAGCGGCAGGTCCAGCCCGAGCCGAATCATCGCTTTAAGCGCATTGTGGCGGGCCCGGCGGGCGAAGTCGGTGGTAGAATATAACGTGTCGTCAATGTCGAAAAATACGGCCTTGAGTCCTGTTGGGCGTGTCATTTATTCGAGCTCTTTTTCCAGCTCCGACAGTTCGATAATTTCGGCTTTGATGATGATGAGGATGTTTTCTTTTTCATCACTCTTGACTTTACGCCTGAATAGCGAACCCAGAACCGGTATTTTTTCGAAGACCGGAGTAGAAGCGCTGAGCGAGCGGTCGGTTATCCGTTTCATACCGCCCAGAAGAAGAGCGCCCTTGTCCGGGACCACGGCCGAGGTGCGGCAACGCTGTAAAGACAGCCAAGGCAGTTGGACAAACGTATCGCCGAACCCGATATACGAGGTATTGGGCGCGAAAGTCGGTCGGATATCATAATTACGCAGCTGTTGCAACTGCATCAATGACGGGAACGCGTGAATGGTTATGAATTTACGGTCATAACTCATTACCGGCTTGACATCAAGAATTATCCCGGTGGTAAATGTGGCCATGGTCGGATCGTAACCGGCCATGCCGCCCAGGACTTCCAAATCCTTGATATAAGACCTTTGCCTGACATAACTGACGTTAACCCTTTGCCCGTTCAGGGCCACTATTTTAGGGGCGTCGAGCACATTGCCCTTACCGGTTTTTTCCAGCATCTGTAGAAGTACATTTATCCTGGGGCTGTCAAATACGGACCACTGCAATCCCAACCCGCCCCGGGCATTAAGCCGCCCGCCGATGGGGGTCTCGGTCACGCCGGCCGCATTCCGGAAAGAATAGGCGGTTCTGAACCTGATATCGCGCGACCTGGTCGGCCCGCCCCTAAAAACGCCCGCGCCGTAAGGCGCCGGCGGCAGGTTAGCCGGCAGTCCGGCTTCGGGAATATTTGAATCGGCCGCCGGTTCCAGGTCCCTGAGTTCAACCCCAACGCTTTCCAGGTAATCATTTGTGGTAGCTAAAAATATAGTTTCTATCGCAACCATGCCGCCCCGGAAATAGCGCAGGGTTTTAAGAAATTCAAGGACCTCGTCCTGAACGGACTTGATATGAACGGCCATAATGCGGTTGGTTTCACCCATCCTCTGGATAGCCGCGCCGGACACAGCCGCGTCGCCTTCCCAGGTGTTTTGCCCTCTGGAGTTTCTACCCGTATTCTCCTTAACCAGTTTTATCAGGTCTTCTATGGGGAAAGCTTTACTGGGCGTTGTTTCGATGGTCGGCATAGTCCAGCCGCCCGCGCCGGCGGCCTGTTCGAATTCAAGGCTGGGTCCGGCGAATTCCGGAACCACCCGGACCAGGTCGTCCACATTATAAGCGCGCCATTCCAATTCTTCGGTGGAAGCCCCTGATTTAAGAATCCAAAGGCTTTTATTCTTGAATATAAATGTCAGGTTGTACAGTTCCAGCAGGTTACGCAAACCGGCTTCTAACGGCAACCCCGTAAGAGTCAGCTGTTTTTTCTCTTCGGGTATACCTTCATTCCTGACCGCCGGATCGTACTGAATAGGTATTTTATACTGCTGCTGAAGATAATCAGTTATTTCATAAAGGTTAATCTGCCCATCCATAATGAAATTATGTTTTATAGTCTTTATTTTCCGCTGGATTTCAACGATGTCAGGGTCTTCCGTGCCCTTAGACTCTACAATCGCTGATTGCTTGCGGTGCGAGGCAACTTCCCAGACCTCGGGATCGTAACGGACTATCTTGTCATCAGAATAAGGAATTACCGTCTCGGCCTGGCTGTCCGCCAGGTTCTTAAGCTGTTCGGAACGGCGGGTCAAATAATCGGAGGAAACTTTATAATGGCGGGCCCGGATAGATTCTTTCCTTAACTCTTCGGCGGCGCGGAAATACGGCACTATTTTCAGTATCTTGTTGGCCAACTGTTCGGTTTGTTCGTATTGCTTACGTTCATAGCTGATGATAGCTTCATTAAAAAGTATTCTTACTTTTTCGGTAAACTCCTTGCGCCGGCGTGATTCTTCTTCTTCGGCCAGTTTGGCGGCGGCGGCGCGCTGCTGGCGGGCAAAATCCTCGTCTTGCTTGGTAAGCAACTCCCGCGAGTTTTTAAGCATCTCGTCGGCTTTTTTCTGGTATTCTTTCAGGGGAGTTTCGTAAGGAATCCATTTTACCTGTTCCGAAACCTTTTCGAACTCGGTTATAGCGCTCCGGTAATCCTTGTCCGCGAAAAACTTCTCCCCCTTAAGAAAATGATTTCTCACCTCGATTTCTGTTTCCTGTATTTTTACGGTCAGCTGGTTTTCCAGAAAGTCTTTCACCACCTTGATTTCCTCGGAACGGGAACCCAGAATCATCTGTATCTCATTTCGGAGTTTTTCGGCTTCTTTGTGGCGCGGATTCAGCTTCAAGGCTTTCTCAAGATATTCCAAAGCCTGATTATAGTTAAATTGCTGGTATAACTTAAGAGCGTTATCATAATATTTCTGGGCGATGAATTCATTTTCCTGTATCCTGATTGTTTTACTCCGTTCCTGCTCTTTAAGGTATTCCGTAAGAGGGTCTTTCACCTCGGTAACGTCAGTCGACTCTTCAGTGGCGACCGGCGCCACATCCGATGGCCGTACCGCAATTGTTTTTTCGGATTTGGTGATAACCGTCGGTCCGGCCGCAAAGGGCAGGCCACCGGGTACGGTAACACCGAGAATATCCGTCGTATTAAAATCCTTGTCTTCCTTTATACTTATCCCCAAGGACAGCCCCTCTATGGCCGCCTTATTCACCGCGGCAATAATGTAGCACAACTGTGTCGTGCCGCCCAATGCGTGATGGGGGATGGTTATATTAGCCTTGCTATCCTTAAACTGCCCCGAACCAACGAGAATATCCTTTTCAGGGTCATAGGCCTCATTGCCGTCGTCCAGATAAACCTTAACGGATACCACATCGTCATCGCTGGCCGACCCGGTCCGTTCAATTTGCAAGCCCTCCCAGAAAATCTCCAGCTGGTTAGTTGCCAGAGCCAGTTCCGCCAGCTTAACTTCGCTACCGGCCGGCGTTTCGGGCGATGCGGTATTCTGGATGACAATGGTCGTGCCTTTTAACTGGTTGGCCGGAGGCATGCGGTCTTTGGTTTTTACCACGCCTTTGACGGCCTTGGCCGTTCCTCCGCCCCCGCCACAACCCGCAAAAAAGACCGCGGCCAGTAAAAACATCAATGAATAACTCAAGTACTTTAACAGAATTTTTGCCTTCATAAAACTCCTATAGATTTATCCATCATGCCGGGATTATATTGTTTATTTAGTCTTGTCCGTAGATTTAGCGGCGAATTCTACGGTAGCTATGCCGACCTTCTTGCAGGTGTTAAGCGCATTAATCACCGCCTGAACCGGCACTTTGAAGTCCGAGTCTATCTTGTACGGCGGTATTTTGGCACCGGAGCTTTTCTGCTGCGTATATATGGTTTTGAGTTCATCAGACAGGGCGTTCCAGTCTTTTATCTCACGCAGACCTATCTTAATCATAGTCTGCAACGGCAGTTTGTTCTTATCATAAATCAACAGAATCCTAACCTCATCAAGTTCCGGATCGGTCACCGTTGTCTCGGCCATCCCTTTATCCTTGGGCAAATACGAATAAAGCTTGCCTTCCAATGATTTAAAGTGGATGGAACACATAAAAAAGATGATCAACTGGAATATGACATCAATCATGGGCGTCATGTTGATTTCCATCGAGGCTTCGCTGGTATCGCCCCTTATTTTAGGTTTGGCCATATTAATCTCCTAATCCTCAGAACCGGGCGGCTTGGTAGCGCCTATTTCGATTTTCCAGATAAACGACCGGCCGGCCGCTTCCAGTATCTTGGCGATATATTCAAACGGGGCGCCGGCGTCGGCCCTGATCATTACCGGACGGTTGGAAGCCGTTTTCGGACCGCCGGGCTGGTCTAGAGCCGCGGCTTTTGTCAAAACAGCCTCAAGCTCTTTCTTATCATACGTCTTCCCCTTAACCATAAGCCTCCAGTGGTCCGGGTTAAGGCAAAGCTTTTTAATTTCTCCGTTTTCAAACTTCCAGTCGGGACACTCATCGGCATATCCATTCGCCTGAATATGCGATACATTCACCATAAGCCGGTCCGGATCAGGCTCTTTATCTTCGGCACAGGCCGATGACATCGGCAGATAGACAACAGCCATATCGGACTGGGCGATATCGGTAGCCAACATCAGAAAGACAATCAGCTGAAACACGATATCAATCATCGGGGTCATGTTAAACCCCACGTTTTCGGTCATTGAAACTCTTTTAATCTTCATAGTTCCTTATTGCTGCTCGGCCGGCTGGATATCCTTGAATTTCTCCAAGAACTCACCACAAAGCGCGCCGATTTCAAGGACATACATGGTTACCTTGTTTTTATAGTAGAAGTACGCGGTCAGCGCCGGCATGGAAACGAACAACCCTTCGGCGGTGGTGACCAGGGCTTCTTCGACGCCTTTGGCTAACATGGCCGGCGACGGCGAAGCCGTCGCTTTAATAATACCGAACGCCGCGATCATGCCGGTCACCGTTCCGGTCAACCCGAGCATGGGCGCGATATTGCCGACCAGGGACATATAGCTGATTTTCTGGTTCATCTTGGCGGCCTCTTCTTCACCGGCCTCGCCCATGGCCGCAGTCATGGCGTCATAGCCCTCATTAATCTTTGCCAAAGAAGCGCCAATGATATTGCAGAAAAAGTTGGGATTGGCGTTGCACAGGGCTATAGCATCCTCATACTGGGCGTTATCCACCAACGATTCAAGCTCGGCTACGATTTCCGGCGGGCAGAGCTTTATCTTACGTATATTGATGATATGCTCAATACCCAAGCCCAGGCCTACCATGCTGACCACAATAATGAAATGCCCGACCCAGCTACCGGCCTTTATCAGGTCAATCATGGTTGTTTCCGGAACAGCAGGCGGCTCGGCATATATTATCCCGCCCGATAAGGTCACAAGAAACAGGGCCAGGGTCACCTTGGCAATAACACCAGTAATCATCCGTGTCTTTGTCATACGCTTCTCGCTTTCTATTAACTTATTACTATATTAATATTTAAATTTTACGATGCCTTTATCCCCTTAAGTCTTTCTTCCGCGTCCTTCCTGAATGTTGAATTGGGAAAATACTTGATCAATTCATTATAAAGGGCTTTGGCCTGTTCGGTATAAACCTGTTTTTTTTCCGGCGGCGGATACTGACTGAGTATTTCATAGCAGTACCCGGAAAAATATAGGCTCTTTTCATATTCGTAAGTCGCTTCCCCTTCCGGAGCCGGATACATCACCTTAGCCTTGAGGTAATTATCCCTTATGGCTTTTTTATACAACTCCCGGTCTTTACTTTTCTTGGCTTTATTAAAATAACAATCACCTCGCCCGTTGTAAGCACCGGCCAAGGCGATGGTGTCTTTGGAATTTTCGATAACCTTGACGAATGCCTTCTCGGCGGTGTCATAATCGCCCTCAATCACTAGGCATTGACCCAAGCCAACATTAGCTTTATCAGCCGCGCTGGGGTACTTACTGCCCGCTCCTCCGGCAACCTTGCTAAAAGTGGCCTTGGCAGCTGAAAACTTTTTGTCATCTATCTCTATGCGGCCTTTCAGCAAATCCATCTCAAAAGCGAATTTCTCGTCAAACTTAACGACATCCAGCCTGGCCTTATCAAGCATTTCTATGGCAGCCTTCGAATCGCCCTTGCCCAACGCGCATTTGGCCTTATTAATGCAAATCTCCCTGTAATATTTTGTCTGAGGGACATCCTTAAGCAACTTATCATACTCCTGGATTGCATCATCAAATTTCTGGGATTGCTGAAGGCATAGTGCTATGCTGTATGCAATTTGCTGTTTAAAAATACTGCGCATACCCGGATCGCTCAGAAGCTTACGGTATATCTCCATGGCTTTATTATAATCGCCCTGCTGCATGGCCCGTAACGCCTCATCCATCTGGGGAGGCTGTTTTGCATAGGTGGTGGACTGAACATCCTTTTGCTTGATTTTCTTGGTACCGGCGCCGCTTTTCATCTCGATTTCATCGTAGGTCTCGTTTAAAACATCACCGGTCTCCTCCTTATATGTTTTTCCGCCGTCCGGCGACCATTTAACGGTATCGGAATAGGCTTTGGTTCCGAAAGATACGGCCAGTATTACAAATGCCACCGACAGAAGGATTATAAAGCAAGCTTTTTTCATATTACGTCCTTTTATTAATTTAAAACATCCGTTTTGTCAAGTATTTTTAAGTATAAAACCGGCTATTTACCACCGCCGGGCATTACCTCTTTGATTTTTTTCTCCAGCGCAAGAAATTTGGTTTTATAACCCCATTTATCATCGTCTAAATCCTTATTTACAGTGGCTCTAAGGCTGGCTATGGTATCATTGGCCTCTTTAAATAATCCGGCGGTAACATCAATAACCACCATCTGGTAACGGGCATTCCACCATTCTTCCTCGTGCTTGGGTACCCTGACCGTAATCCAGCTTAAAACCCTCTTGGCGTTATTCCAGTAACGAGCTTCTTTGGTGTCATTACCCATTTCCGTATACGTCGCGGCCAGCTCTTTTTTTATTGTAATTGTTTCTTTCTTGTCGAGTTCTTCAAGCAGAGGCAGTGCTTTTTTCCAATCCCGGGTCCTGGTATAGCATCGGGCCAGTTTTAATTTTATAGACTCGGGCGTCTGGGTAGTATCGCCGTATTCCCCGCCGAGAACCTTATCATAAATACGCGCCGCCTTGGTGTAGAGCTCAGTCTTCTCTAGTTTTTCCGACGACTGGTACAACTTATCGGCTACGGCAATAGCGTCATTCGCCGATGCTTTTTCCGTTTTACTAATCCATTTATCATAGTATTCACTGCTTTTGGTAAGCGCCTTGTAAAACTCGTCATATTGCTCTTTATTCTGTTTTTTCAGGTCATTTATCTGAACAAGATATTTATCACGTTCCTGCGCAGCCAGCGGCGGGATTATTTTTTCCGCCTTGGCCTCATATAACTCAGCCATTAATTGGTATATCGGAGTAGCCGCATCCTGGGCATTTTTACTCGAGCGCAAGAAATCACTCAGCAAGCTTTCGGCATCATCCATCTTACCCATTTTAGCCAAAGACTCTATCCTGACTTGCAGAATAGTCGCGATGTCTTCCGGGTCTTTATATCTTTTCTCCAGATCGTTCATAATCTCGAAAGCATCATTGCTTCTTTCGATAAACTCGTGAATGAACATACGACCGAGGAATGTCCGGCTGTAAAGCTCGTTCTTACGTATTTTTTTCTTGTCTTCATCCGAATATGTGGGCGAATCCCTGTTTTCGTCCGAAAACTTCAGAAACTCCTTGAATTTCTTTTCTGCTAAGGCGAAATACTTAGCGGTTTCTTCTTTAAGAGCAGCCTTATTATTAGCATCCGCTTCCACAAGGTAAGCTTTATAATTCTTCTTGGTTGCCTGAAGATAATACATATAACCGCAACGGAACTTCGCATCAATGTAGTACTTGGAAGATGACGGGACATTTGCATATCCGTCACCGGCTTCAATAAACTTTTCTTCCATTTCCAGTTCTTTGGCATAATTCCACTGGCTTTCCTTAGCTTCGGAAGTTTCCGGCCATGACTTAATCAGCATTTCCACCAGCTCGCTTTTTTTCTGCTTATCCGCCTGGTCGCCTCCTTTAACTCCCATCAGGAAATAGCAATCCGCCGCCGCCTTAGTAGCCATAGCACCGTAAAATGTTTCGCCGCTTTTTACATTTTTAAATTTAGAATTGAGGTAAATAGCCTCATAAGCGATTATGGCTTCGTAATACCTGGCCGGCGTCTGCCATTTAAATGACTCGCCCACATAAAATAATGCTTCAGGAAAGTATTTAACCCGGTCATCTTCGGACGCATCCTTCAGCTTATTCATCAATATCTGAGCGCTCTTTATCGCCTCATAATACCTGCTCTTACCGAAAAGACTCCTGACGCTGACCATAAGCATTTCCGGAGAAACGTTTCCGCCCGGCATTTGGATTATGGCATCAATCATATTCTTGGCATCACGCGCGGCCGGTCCAATGCTATCAGCGATTTTTTTGATTATTTCAAAGGCGGCGCCGTTGCCGGTTTTGTAAAATGCCCAGGCTTTTTGCAACTGGGCAAGTTGCATTTCATAAGAATCATCCTTGGGGAACCACTTTGTAACATCGTCCACGGCTTGAACCGCCAGATTATATTCTCCATTGGCATTTGCGGCCTGGGCAAAATGGGCCATGGCCTTCTGGATAGTCTGTTTGGTGGCTTCTAAAGCCCTGGCTTGCTCTTCTTCATCTTCCATCTCATCGATAATTTTCTTCCATTTATAGGAAGCGCTTTCAAAGAAGCTTTTAGCCGAACTATAATTACCCAATTCCATATAGCACAAACCACAATAATCAGCCGCTTCATAAGACGTAAAAAGATCACTGTATTCAACAGCGAATTGACGTAACTGTTTTACCGCTTCCTGCAACAAAGTTTTGAACTTATCTTCGCCCTTGTCGTAAGACGTGCCATAATAATAATAAGTTGTTCCATAAAGGTATAAGGCATTACCAATAGTGTCGTTTATTTTTGCTCGTTTAGCCGAATCCTGCTCATCATTTAATTTCTTATAATACTCATCAAGCATATCCTTCAAATATTTAGTGGCGATACCGAAGGTGTTATCTATATCTTGTTTAAGTTTCTTCCGGACTTCCGGGTTAGTTTCGTTTTTAAGCTTTTGGGAGAACCACATTCCCTGCTCGATGCGGATTTCTGCCGTCTCGAATTTAAAATCGGATATATTAGGATGGTCCGGGTTGTTTTTTATCAAATCATCCAATATGCCGGCGGACTCCTCGGTCAACTGCTTGCGTATTTCGGGATCTACGACTTTCTGAGCCTGCATCCTTTTTATGCGCGCCAGTGAAAGCTGCGCCTTGGCTTTTGTTTCTTTGGTCTGGGCCGCTTTCATGTTTTCATTGCAGATTTCCTCAGCAAAATCAAAATGCATTTGCCCGGCCAATTTTTCGGCGTAGTCTAAATCTTCCTGGCTAAACTCGCCGTCTTTTGCCTGAACATTACCAGCCGCAACAAAAATCATCCCTAAAAAAATAGCGGCTTGGAAAACACGTCTAAAATCAATTAAATTTCTCATATTCTCTTTTCTTCCTCATTCATTATAGAGATTTTGCCTTTAACCAAAATAAGAAGGACATGTTTTGCATAGGCAATAGATTTTTGTCTGAACAGGAATCCCAGGAAAGGCAGCCTGGAAAGAATCGGCACATTGGAATTCATGTCAACATTGCGGCCGGTTGCATAACAAGCCATCAGCAACGTTCCACCGTCTGGGATTATCGCATTTCCACGGGCACGCTGCAGAAACAATTCCGGTAATTCCACATCTACCGTAGGTATAATAAAAGCCGCGGACGGCGGAAGGGTTAAAAGACTCATCCGCAATGTCCTGACGTTCGGCAACTGATCTATAAAACTAGACGAGGAAGGCCGCAATTCCATTGAAATATACTTTAAGTCGGCGCTAACAATAGGCCTAACATCCAATATCGTACCTTGAGCGGCAGTGCCGACTATCGGATCGGGCATTACCTGTGATGAACTGGCATTGACAAGAACAATATCAAAATCTTTTACGTAAGTAAATTGATCGCTCATTTGTATATGAGCTCTTTGCCCGTTGGCAACAGTCAATAACGGCGCATTAATGATCGTGGCGCGCTCATTTTTCTGGATAGCCCGGAGCAATAATCTGAATGAAGTCTGATCCAACATGGTATATGCCAGTAGTGAACCACCGGTCGGAGAAGGCTCTCCTTCAGATATAAATTTGGCATATGGATCTGAACTAGATAAAGAATTCTCTATTCTGGCGCGCAATTCGTTCCGCCCTCCCTGGTATCGGCCGTAAATGCCAGAGCCTAAGCTTGAAAATCCCGGCGCATCCGGAGGCGCCAGTGAAAACGCGGCCGGCAGAGCCGGAACGCCATTCAGGTCGGAAAAGTTAATCCCGATATCTTCCAGAAAATGCTGCTGAACCGTAACAAAACGAGCCTCAATAGTAACAACAATATCCGTCTCGGCACGTATCTCTCTAAGCAGATTTTCTATCTGTGCATGTACCGCTGGAATGTGATTAACTACGAGAACACCCGTAGTCTCTTGGAATATAATGCTCCGGGGAGCTTCCCAACTGCCTTCATTTTTGGCGGTGGTGTCCTGGATTAGCTTCATCAACTCATCGCCTTTTATTTTAGGAATCTGAACAGAGTCACTGGCACCTTCTTCCGCCGGGAGCGGAACAAGGCTGATTTCCGGAGCAGGGAAATCCACGATCGGCACGGTCAGATCAAGGATATCATACCACCGCGTCTCCAGCTGTTGTTCCAATACCTTCTCCTCTGAAGTTATAATAACCACCCCATCCCTTATAAAATAACCCCATTTTTTCAGGGAAAGCATGTCTTTGAGCGCCCATCCCAGAGGTATACCCACCACATTATACTGGAAGGTCTCTTTCGGATCGGTTATAACTGTCGTGTCAATCAGGATATTAATGCCACTGATAGTCTGTCGGATAAATTGAATTATATCTTCAAGCGGCGTTGGTTCTTTGAATGGGAAGGTGATTTTCCTTTCCAAAAGAGATGCTGATTGTTTATCAAGCTCAGAGACTATTTTCTCCTTGAATATTTTTTTAGGTCCCCTATGGTCTATTTTCTCCCATGTTTCCTTGCCCGGAAATGTTATAACAGAAGTTTCGGGTATCGTTTTATTATCATAACTTTCAAATATTTTCTTCCACTCTTCGCCTAGTGTTTCGGTAGTCCGGCTTCTGTCTTTAGCGCGCTTGGCTGAAAGAGCGATAGTCTTCAATTTTTCGGCAGTAGCGTTGGCCGGATCTTTTTCCAATATTTTACTGCAAAGACGGGCTGCATCTTCATACTGCTCCTTTTCGAATTCAGCTTGAGCTTTCCTGAATAGCATATCAACCGTCTTTATAAATTCTTCTTTGCGCCGCCTTTCTTCATTTTCGGCAAGTAATCTGGCCGCTTCTTCCTGCCGGCGCGCTATCTCCTGTTCTTTTCTTGTTTTTCTTTCAACCGTCTTTTTCAAATAATCATCGGCCTGCTGCTGATAACTTGACAGTTCGGCCTTGTAAGGGAACCATTTGATGGTTTCTATCACCCATTTAAACTCGCCCTCGGCTTGAGGGTAATTTTCCTGTTCAAAGGCCTTAATCCCCTTATTCAAACGATTCTCCACCTCCAACCGGGCCTGCTGAGTTTTAGCCAAGATTTCCGAAAAAAGCCTGCGGGAAGTCGACCCCATTTCCCCGTGAGTGTAATCACCTCTGGCAAACCGGACATCCTCAAGCAACGCCTTAGCTTTCTCGTGTTCGGGGTTAATTTCCAGCGCTCTTGACAGAGCTTCGTTGGCTTCGGCGAATTTCAATTCCTGATAAAATTTCTGGCCTCTTTCATAGAACATTTCTGCCATTTTGCCTTTATCTCCCAAGTCCTTATACTTCTCATCCTCAAGTTTCTTGAGACTGTAATCCAGATCCTCCTCGGAAGGAACAGGCTTGTTGGCAGTTGTAGAATCCGGAAAAGCCTCTCGGGATGCAGCCCCCGCTTCTGCCCCGGCTGGCTTTGGCCTTACGCTTCTTGCGGTAGCGGATTTCCCTCCACAACCTGTCATGTAAATCAAAACGAATAAACCTAACCCAATAACTTTCAAAACTCTTGCTTGCATCATATTATCCTCCGTTTAATCTATAGGTTCTGTGAAACCGAAAGATTTTTCTCCAGTTTTTGCATTGCGATACCATATTTTATATCTTGTCTTCTCTACTACAATGCCAGATTTCGTCACTTTTACTTTATCCTGTTGTATATCTTCTATAACAAAATAAGTGAGAAAAACACCCTTGCCTACAGTATCACCTCTATTATAACTGCTGTTTTGGATTTCAAACCTCCCGTTAACGTATTTTTTGATTTTAACCAGCACGCTGGTTCCGTCAGACCATTTCCATTCTATATCAAAATCATTGGGCGTGTTAATTTTCATCTGCTGACTAGGCGTACTCTCAACATTCTTAATAGCTTTATCCTCGGTATAAGCTGTTATATAATACGAATATCCCATAGTTGCGGAAACGGTTCGGTCAAACTCAATGTAAGCCGCTCCGGTTGGACTGATTACATCGGTAAACACCTCTTTAACCATTATAAAATTCTTTTCATCATCGGCTTTTCGGTATATGCGGTAAGTTTTAACCTCTACGTTCGTCTTTTCATTCCTAAGCCATGCCAACCTGACCGTATCCGGCGCTGTCGCGGTAACACTCTCAAAAACCGGAGGCAGATTTACCGGATTTTTACCAGGGGCTGTAACATCCTTAGAAAATTCAACCTCATAAATCGGTTGGCGATACATCAACCAGCTGTTAACTTCCTGAGCAGGAATAACACCTTCCCAATTATTTTTCAAGTTGATGGAATATTTAACATCAGATATCGGCGGTGGCTCTTTAGTACTGATTAGTTTTTTTAGCTCCGCAGTTTTCTTATTAGCTTCTATGATAGCCGTGTCTTCAGAAGGCCTCAAAAAACCGATCAACACAACAAAAGCGACCAGAACACAAATGCCTAACGCTATCCGCTCGGGATAATCCTTAACAAACTTAATTATCTGCTTCATGTTATTTTATATCAAAATCCAAAATTTCACCCTGTATGACCATTTTTACCGGCGGTGTTTTGGAAACCGGCGGCTTATAAGTGTCTTTTTCCGATAGAGGAATCGCCTTTTCCATAATTTTTATTTCCGGGTAATTGGCCAGCTCTTCGGTAACGCGGCTTATGTCAATTTTCCTTAACAATATCAGAAAACTGTTTTTTGATTTATTAAGTATATTCTGTATAAAAATGGGCGCATTCTTATTGTGCACATTAACCATCACCTCAAACGGTATTATAAAACCCATATCTCCGGGTATCTTCTGGAGTTGAGGCGGCTGAACACCTTTACCCGAACCGGCCGGCGATGATGCAAAAACGCCGAAAGATATCTTCTCGCAATGCAAAATCTCCGATTCAATCATGGTGTTGATAATCATCTCGTGAATCCAGAACTTTTTCTGCAGATTCTTAAGATTATCCGCGGTGGGCTCCTCAAAACCCAACTGATTTTCCTCCATTTTCGCTTGATCCCCCTCCTCTAACTTGATGCCAATAGTGATTTTATTGTCCTTCAATTTCCTTATAAGCTGGTTCTTTTCGTCGACATATCTGGCTTTAAAATCCCCCGGTTCGGGCAAACCATCAGGTTTTATATTAATGCCTTTAAACCACTTTGCTGAAAAACCCTCTTTCCCCTTGTAATAACCTTTGCAAACAACAGACTCTCTATCTAGAATTTCCTGGTATTTTCTTAATCGCTCAACGTCCTTAGTTGAAGCCTGCTTTGTCATCAACTTATCTATTTTCGAGCCCTTTTGCCTTAGTTGCTCTCTCTGCTCATCAGCCTGCTGATAATTAGCCCATACCCCCATATAGAGTATCACGGCTATGATTACTCCTCCACTAAGTAGCCCGGACTTATACGTATCTATTTTTAGTTTCATTTTATTTTGATCGGTATCGCCAGCTGTATCAGAAATCGGTAATACTTGGGCTTTAATTCATTTTCTTCCTCTGTTCCTTCCGCTCCCATCATGCTCTGCTCGTCTTTAGTTAGCAGCTTGGGAACCGGTTTTGTATCCATCAAGGAAAGCTTCGGTTCGGTTACGCCAAATTCCTGAGCCAGCTGTTTAAGCATCTTCTCCTTAATAAAATCCTGCGAAGCTACCGGGTCGAAATCATCATTAGATTTCTGGCGAGCCACCACAGCGCATATCGCGCTAAAATTCAAAACGTCCGGTACCATTTCCATTTTTATATTAAGAATCCATATCCGGTTTTTTTCATTCAAACCGACAACTTTAAAATCATCGTCATTACCCTTTTCGATATAACCTTTTGCCGGAGCCAAAATATTTTTTACCAAAGATTCAATATTATTCATGGCGTTAAAAACCTTAATGTAGGTGTCCCGGCCAGTTCCAATGGATGAAATGGTTTCAAGATATTTCTCCTTCTCCTGTATTTTTTGCAATTCTAAAAAGGTTTTATTAGTCCGTTCCGCTCCCATAATAATTTCTTGCATTTCCAGATCTATTTCCCCCAACTGTTCTATTGCCGTTTTAGCTGAAAGATAAAGCAGAACGCTTATCATAATCAACACGACCATGATTACGGAAACAAATATCTTTTTACGGCTGATGGTTTTAACTCTGATCAATTCCGGCGGCATCAGATTAATACGGCTGGGGGTAAGCCCAAGCGCCTGCAAAGATAACCCGAAAGCCACACCCAAGGACGGTAAATTCTTATCCAAAATAACCTTATCCACTTTTTCGCTAACATCTATATGGTTAAGGGTGGACAGCTTACTGACAGCCAGCTGAAGCCGCTGGGACAGAAATTCCTCAAAATATATCATTTTAGTGGCATTACCAGCCAACACTAGATTTTTAAAATTAACTGTCCGTCCGCTCACCAAACTCTTATAAAATCCAATTGACCTGTGAATTTCGCTGGCTAAGTCCTTCAGCACTGATTGTATGGCGCCAAAAATCTTGGCTGCTTCCTGTGTTTGTCCCGCAGTAGTAGTGGTCTTCAATCTTTCCGCATCTGCGTAGGAAACTTCCAGTTTATCCTGAATACTCTTTGTTATTGTATTTCCCACAATAGGCAGGTTCCTTATCCAAAACCTATTCCCCTCAACCAGCACTAAGTCGCTGTTATTGGCTCCCATGTCAATAATAACCATGCCCTCCTTAGAAAAAACTAACGGCATCTGGTGCATGGCGAAATTATACAGCGCTACCGGCGCGAATTGGACGATATCAACACTCAAATTACTCACCGACATCAAAGCCAGGAATTGATCCACCACTTCCTTCTTGATGGCAAAAAATACCACGTCAATTTCCTGATCGGGCCTGTAATTATTCTCGATGACCTGATAAACCCAGATAACCTCTTCTATCGGGAATGGAATATGCTGCTGTGCTTCGTACTTAATAACGCTGTCAATCCGATCACGGTTCACGGGCGGTATTTTAACAAACCTGTTGAATATCGCATGACCCGGTAACGAAACGGCAACTATATCCTTCTTAAACTTGTTGCGGCTAACCAGTGTATTTACAGCTATCCGAATTTCCTGGTCCAGGGATGCTTCATCACGGCTTTCAGATGGTGTATATTCAATAATCTCTATATTGGTCAGTTCAATATTGCCTTCTTTGTCCGGCTGAAGCCTGACGGCTTTTATAGATGATTTGCTTACATCAATTCCCCAAACACCTTTAGCCATACTTCCCCTCTCTTAATACGTTTTGGCTATCTTAATTTGCGGTTCGGTTTCGTCAAGAAAAATCCACAATAACTACTTATAATGTACAAAGAAATGAACCAATTGGTTCATCTGCCGATTGTTAGCCTATAAAAACCCTCGGCTCTTGCTTCAATAAACAAGTAGATTGACGCATTTTACCAGCCGTCTAATCCTTGGGAAGGCGGTTCTTATAAAGACCCAGATATTCGTTGGCGCTATGCCCCCAAGACCAATCTTGAGACATACCGTTACTCATCAGCTGTTTCCAAACCTTTTTGTCATTGTAAACCTGCACGGCATTCTTTATAATACCCAACATCATCTGGGATGAGTAATTCTTAAATGAAAACCCATTGGCTGTTTTAATCTTATCCGGTGCATAGTTGATTATCGTATCAGCTAAACCACCAGTTTCACGAACGATTGGCACGGTACCATACTTTAACGCATATAACTGGCTCAACCCGCAAGGCTCGTACCTAGACGGGACCAGCAACATATCTGAACCAGCTATAATCAAATGCGCCAAAGAATTATCAAAAGTAATATGCATACTCGTCTTAACCTGGTATTTCCGGCCTAATTCGCTGAATTTCTTATGGTACTTTTCATCTCCAGTGCCCAGTAATACGAACTGTATGTTCATTTTCATCAAATCGTCAAAAACCTCGCTGACCATATCTAAACCTTTCTGGTCAGCCAGGCGGGTAACCATACCTATAATCGGCACATCGCGCTCAAGCATTTGTCCACCTCGCTGAAGAGCCACCTTGTTTTTAGCCTTACCTTGCAACTTATCCGGCGCATAGCGATCCGGGATTAACCGATCGGTATCCGGATTCCAATCTCCATAATCTATCCCGTTAATTATCCCGAAAAGATGTTTGGATCGCTCTTTGAGCACGCCTTCCAAACCACACCCAAACTCGTGTGTCTGTATCTCCTGGGCATAACGAGGGCTAACCGTGGTAATTATGTCCGAAAACACCAAACCGCCTTTAAGAAAATTAAGCTTTCCCCAAAATTCCAGTTGCTTCCAGTTGAATAACGACCAATCCAACCCGGTCAATTTCATGTCCCAATGCCAGAAAGAACCCTGATAAGCTAAATTATGCACTGTGATAACGGTCTTAACACTGCCGAAATCTTTCTTGTATAGAGTCCGGGTATAAATCGGTACCAGTGCACTCTGCCAATCGTGGCAGTGAATCACGTCCGGTTTCAAATTCAACGCTTTAATAGCCTCAAGCGTCGCCCGAGAAAAGAATATAAACCGCTCGGCATTATCCCAGTAATCGCCTTCAGGAGTGCTGTACAAATTATCGCGGTGATAATATTCGTCGCGCTGAATAAAATACACATCAACTTTGCCCTTATGGGAAGCTTGGCTATCTGAAGCCTGGTATTTCCAAATAATACCACTTCTAGTTTCATCGCCTATCTTGACGCTAACGCTAACATCAGTCGACACTAAATTACGCGTATTGTCTTTAACCTGCTTATAAAGCGGCATAAACACGCTTACCTTATGCCCCATACTTGCAAACTGCTTAGGCAAAGCGCCGGTCACATCGGCCAGCCCGCCCGTCTTGGCAAACGGCACCATTTCCGGAGTAATCTGGATAATATGCATATTACAACCTTCCTGTCTTACGGATAGCTGGTCTTATTAACGAGCTATTAAACCGATTGACTAATTTAAGCTTCCACTTCCCTTAAAAACTTTGTTGCATCTTCAGGCGGCACCGGATTAATATAAAAACCCGTCCCCCATTCAAATCCGGCAAGTTTCGTTATTCGCGGAATAATTTCTATATGCCAATGGTAATATTCACTCTCCTCCATATTATACGGAGTTGAATGAATCAAGGTATTGTAAGCCGGATTACTCAACGCTCTTTCCAGTTTAAGAAACACCTTTTTAGAAATTGAAGCTAATGACGGTATCAGGTGATCAGGTATGTTCTCGAAATGCGTCAGATGTTGTTTAGGCATAATCCATAATTCAAACGGGAAACGCGACGCAAATGGACTAACAGCGATAAAATGCTCATCGTTAACCACAACTCGCACTTCATCTTCTATCTCCTGATGTATGATATCGCAATAGATGCACCGACCGCGATAGTTATAGAAGTTCTTGCTGCCCCGCATTTCCTGTTCAATCCTGATTGGGACAACCGGCGTAGCTACCAACTGCGAATGGGTATGATCCAGCGACGCACCAGCCGCATCACCCACATTCTTGAATATCAGTCCATAGACCAACCGGATATCCTTCTTTAGGTCCAACAGCCGGTTCTTATATGTATGAAGCACCGCCTCGATATTTCCAACCGACATCAGCGCCATAGAAGTAACATGCTGTGGCGTTTCGATAATAACTTCATGAGCACCAACACCACGCATCTGGTCGTAAAGACCACGGCCGCGCTTGCTCAGGCTACCCTCAATAGCCAGTGCCGGGAACTTATTGGGCACAACCCGTACCTGCCAACCCTTTTCATTAGGCCTGGTATTGGGCGCACGCATAGCAAATATCTCGGGCGGGGTTAAACCTTCGTTACCATCGCAGAACGGGCACGGCGCGTTACTCGGCACCGCCGAAACCGCCGGCTTGAAATCGCTGGGCCTCTTGGCTCGCTCGCTGGCGATGATTACCCACCGCCCCAGTATTGGATCTTTTCTTAATTCTGGCATAAGTTAAAATTTATCACTCCTAACTATTAGGCTATCCAATTCACATTGTCGAATTCTTTAATCGGTAATTTAAATCTTATCGGAGTTGCGCCCGGATAAGCCACCAGCGGTTTGTCACCCTTGATAAGCTCAATGAACAATTCTACCTCGTCCCCTCCTTTGAACCCTAACACTTCCAGCGAACAGGATAATTCTATCACGCTATTATACCTAACTGTGGGAAACCTATCTCCGATGATATTGCGCTTTTCATCATAAACCGAGAAGTAACCACCTTCGCTGGATAATTTATGGATTATAATCTTTCGTTTCCGGGGTTTCAAGAAATTAATGGTAAAATAAATATCTTTAATGTCCACCGGATCTATCCGGAAGAAAAGATTGACCTTGTCAAATCCGAAATATACGGCCTTAACCGGAGACTTTTCCGAATAGTCCATAGTAGAAATCCGAGCCGGATCACTGGCCGGTTCATAATGCCCGGCAGCCAACCACTCAAAATAATCGCTGGCCCGACCGTCCATTTTTATTTCCAGATATCCCCACGGATGAGTATAAATTTCCGCTTCTTTTTTCTGTTTTATCGGGGTATACAGGTATTCCGGCACCTCCAATCCCGATTGTAGATAAACATTCATCAGGTTCTTACGGAACAGCGCATCAAAAACATTGTCCATAGATGACGAGTGCTCCGGCCCAAACCACCAAAACCAGTCACTACCCTCGGCAATGTAAATATTCTCCATCGCCTGGGCACTTACATTATGATTACGCGCCGCCTCGCGCGTCCGGGACAAGTATTCCCACCCCTTATAATCCTCCTGGTCGCCAGCCCAAATGGCAAAATTATGATTAATCCAAGAACCAGAGTAAATGGTTTTAAGCTCCGCTTTGGGCGGAAATTGCTTAATGAAATCCGACATCCGTACCGTCTCAATATCTTTATCCTCACTCAACATCTTATACAACGTTCTGATAAACACTATCCCGTTATCCGGGTAGTACTCCCAGGGATTCTCTCCGTCCAGAATAACACTGACCAACACCGGCTCATTACCATTAGCTCGAGCCGCATTAGCCTTAATCTGGCTGACAAAGTGGCGAGCCGCATCCTCCTGACCCCAACGCTGATATTGAAAACTGACTGAATTGGAAAATGACTGGTCTCTAAACACCACATTCAGAGGGGTATTATTTACATTAATATAATACGGCTTGTATAATGGCTCTGAGTTATTAAGTATCCCCTGCCCGTCCCGCTCAAACCAGGTGCCTAAAGTATGTCCGAGTATTTCCTCATCCGTGGCGAACCACTTTATCCCCTGCTCAACCAATAGCGGCAGGATATCCGGCGAAACCGACCCCTCAGCCGGCCACATTCCCTGTGGGTCACACCCGAAATAATGGCGGTATATTTTAACCGCCTCGGCCACGTGGTGCCTGGCATCGGCCTTAAAATCCGCCTGGTTAACCACCGGCAGTTTTGCGCCCGGCATAGCCACCCTGGCCGACTGCATATCACACAATAAAGGCAGTATGGGATGATATAACGGCGTAGTGGTGATTTCCACCCGCCCATCGTCCTGAAGTTTTTTATGCATCGGCACAATCCGCTTCAGGACCTCTATCTGCTTATCCAGTATCGCCTGCTTATCCTCTTCCTTAAATCCACGCCCCCTGATTATCAATGATTTTATCAACGGATCTTTCCCCTTTAGTACCGGATGAAACCAAGCCAGGTTAGCCAGCACCACCAGGTCAATAAAATCCTGCTCTGTAAACTCTTTAACAATGGGGTTGACCTGAGACCCCTTCCCCTCTCCTAATGGCCGGCCGGATGATTGCTGAAACTTGCTATGTAACTCCTTATATTTCTGGAACCGACCAATCATGTTATCCGGATTAGCCATGAAAAGGTTATCCAGCAGGTATTGCTTATCAGCATCAGTCAAATCCTTAGCCGGCTTACGCCCCAGGAACAAGCCCCGATCAAAGGAACCGTCAATATATTCCTGAATCTGCTTTAATAATGATGGCACCAAGTTGATATTAGCTTTGATTTTAGGGAACTCATCCAGCAACGCCGCCATTCCAAAATAATCCTTAATGCCATGCAAACGTACCCAGGGCATCCAGAATTCACCCGACACTGTGTCACGATAATAAGGTTGGTGATGGTGCCACAGGAATGACAAATAAATCTTTTGCGCCATGGCCGACCAAATAATACCATTTCCCCAGATTGTCAAGATATATCCATCTAACCGTATATCATTAACGAATAATAAACATTATTTCTTGACTAACCCTGTTTAGTATGTAGTAGATAGAGCCCTATTAATCAAGTAAACTGATTCCCGCCAAAGGCGGGTCAGCCTCAGGCTGAAAACAGAGGAGTAAATTTATGCCCAAAGTTGAAGAGCTAAAGGAAAAGGTTGTCCGTCTCAAGAAGAAGCTAACCGAGACCAAAGACAATAAAAAAATGATCCGAGCCGTAACCAAGAGCCTTAAAAGGGCCCAGAGAAAAATCAATACCCTGACCGGCAAGAAACTGGCCTCTAAGCATAAGGGTGAAGAAGGCGAAAAGAAACCGGACGCTCCGGACGCCGCTAAACCAGCCCCGGCTCCGGCTGTTGCTAAACCGGCACCGGCCGCCGCCGCACCGGAATCAGAGAAAAAATAATCGTTCGGCTGTTATCAGCCAAAGGCTGACCCGCCCGACCGGCTGACGCCAATCATTCGGGCAGGCGTGGCAGAAATGAGGTTAAAATGTCTCAATACATAACCGAAGTAACTGACGCTACCTTTAAAACCGAAGTGATTAACTCCAAACTTCCGGTGCTGGTAGATTTCTGGGCACCTTGGTGCGGTCCGTGCAAAATGATAACACCCATATTGGAAAAACTGGCTCCTGAATACCAATCCAAAGTCAAGATAGCCAAGGTCAACGTCGACGACTCGCCCGAAACTGCCACCGATTACGGCATCTCAGCCATACCCACGCTGTTGCTGATTAAAGGCGGAGAAATCAAAGAACAGGTGGTCGGCTTCCAGTCCGAACCCCAGTTGAAAAAACTGCTGGATAGCGTTATCGATTAGTTTATAACAATAAGCATCCTGAAAGGATAGCGTTACCGAATAATACAAAACCACAAACAAAAACTAATAAAAGATTCTTTGCACTCTTAACGTTCTTCCCGATAAAAACATGAAGTACTTAATCACCGGCGGCGCCGGATTCATCGGTTCGCACCTAGCTGAGATACTGTTGAACCAAAAACATCAGGTTTGGGTTATTGACGACCTGTCCACCGGTTCGCTTGATAATATCAAACGCCTTAAATCCAACCCAAATTTTCACTATACCATCGGCACTATACTTAACGAGCGGCTCCTGGCCAAATTGATAAACCAAGTTGACGTAATTTTTCACCTGGCCGCGGCCGTCGGCGTACGCCTGATAATCGAAAAACCAGTCACCACCATAGAGACAAACATCTCCGGCACCGAAGCCGTGCTCAAACTGGCCGCCCGCAAGAACAAGCTGGTGTTGATAGCCTCATCATCAGAAGTCTACGGCAAAAATGCCAAAATACCATTCTGTGAAAATGACGATATGCTCCTGGGTGCCACCACCAAAAGCCGCTGGAGCTACGCCTGCTCCAAGGCCATCGATGAATTTCTGGCACTGGCCTACTGGCGCGAAAGAAAACTGCCCGTAATAATAGCCCGGCTATTCAATACCGTCGGCCCGCGCCAAACCGGACGTTACGGCATGGTCATTCCCCGGTTCGTCCGCCAGGCGCTCAAAGGCCAACCCATCACCGTTTACGGCAGCGGTAAACAATCACGCTGTTTCACCGACGTCAGCGACGTGGTCACCGCTCTGATAAAACTCAGCCGGACAAAAAAAGCCCGCGGCCAGGTCTTCAACATCGGCGCTAACCAGGAAATAACCATCGACCAGCTGGCCCGCAAGGTCAAAGCCAAAACCAAAAGCGCCTCGCCCATCAAACATATCCCCTACGACAAAGCTTATCAGGAAGGTTTCGAAGATATGCTCCGGCGCGTGCCCGGCCTGGCCAAGATAAAAAAATTCATCGGTTATAAACCGACTAAAAATATGGATCAAATTCTAGACAGAGTTATAGACCACGAAAATAATTATCACAAGTATTAATATTTAGAAAAGGAGTTACAAATGGAAACCAATGCATTGAATTTACTGAAGGATATGGTTAACGCGCCCAGCCCGTCCGGCTACGAGAAACCGGCCCAGGATATCTGGATTAAATACGTCAAAACCTTCGCGGATGAAGTAAAAAAGGACGTGCACGGCAACGCCATGGCCGTCATCAACCCCAAAGGCAAACCGCGGATAATGCTGGCCGGCCATTGCGATGAAATCGGGCTGATGGTCCGCTACATCGACGACAAAGGTTATATCTATTTCGGCATGATTGGAGGCATCGATACCGGCATCCTGCCGGGACAGCGCTTTTACATCCATACCAAGACCGGACCTGTCTTGGCTATCGTCGGCAAGAAAGCCATCCACCTGATGGAGGAAGAGGAACGCAAGTCAGCCGGTTCGCCTAAACTGCACGGGCTGTGGCTGGATATCGGCGCCAAGTCCAAAAAAGAAGTGGCTAAGATTATCGATATCGGCGACCCGATTACCTTTGCGGTCGGTTTTGAAAAACTCAAGAACGATTTAGTGGTCTCGCGCGGTTTTGACGACAAGATGGGCGCATGGATAGTGGCCGAAGCTCTCCGGCTCATCGCCAAAAAGAAACCCCAGGCCGCGGTTTACGCCGTTTCTACGGTCCAGGAGGAAATCGGCATGCGCGGCGCCAGGACAAGCGCTTACGGCATCAGCCCGGACATCGGCATTGCCGTGGACGTAACCCACGCCACCGATTACCCGGATTCCAACCCCAAACGCTCAGGCGATATTAAACTCGGTTCGGGACCGGCTATTTCGCGCGGGCCGAACATCAACCACGTGGTCTTTGACCGGCTGGTAGCCGCCGCCAAGGCCGATAAAATTCCGTATCAGGTCGAAGCAGCTCCGGGCGCCACCGGCACCGACGCCAATATGATGCAGGTTACCAAGGAAGGAGTGGCCACCGGACTGGTCAGCGTTCCTAACCGATATATGCATACGCCCATCGAGGTTATTTCTCTGGCTGACCTGGAAAATACGGCCAAACTGCTGGCCGGGTTTACTCTAAAACTCAACGGTAACGTCAACTTTATACCGTAAGTTTCAAACACTAAACGCTCCAAGAACACAAGGCGTCCCGATGTTACATCGGGACGCCTTTTTTATTAGATTTAATATTAAATTATGCTTTGTGTTCTTGGTTCCACGGAAGGCTATAACTCTGTCTTTGTGGCGAATAAACTAAACTTTCCGGCAGGTGATTTCCAGATGTGACGCGTTTCCCAATAATGCCTCTTCGGTATGGAGCTTAAGCTCTAATTTTAGCATCCGGTCAAAAGCATCCCTATCTTTAAGCACCTGCTCGTTGGCCCGGACCGGCAGGACCACCTTGCCACTTAAAGCCAGCACCTCAAATCCGTTCCTGGTAAACAGCTTACGCAGTTCGTCCGGGCTGAAATAGGTCAGCTGATATTGTTCTTCTTTATTGCTGGTGAACCAATTAGTCCGACCGGTGGCAATCAGTTCCTCCAACTGGTCTAACTTCCCCTGTTCCATAAACACCCTCATCCCGGAAAACTTGTTGTCAACCGAAGCGATGCAGACAGCCTTAGGCTTGAGCACCCGGTGTATTTCCCGAACGGCCTTGAGCGGTTCCTGGGCGCAGGATATCGGGTCGCCCTGGGCGATGGCCATATCAAACGTATTATCCCCGAAAGCGGACATCTCGCAGATATCGGCCTTAGCGAATGTAATCTTGTTAGCCAGGTTCGTCTGCTCGGCCTTGCGCTGAGCCACATCGAGCATCTTCTGCGACAGGTCAGCCAGAGTGATATTATAACCGGACTTAGCCAGTTTCAGCGCCCATATTCCGGTGCCGCCGCCGATATCCAGTATCCGGGCCGGCAGACTGCGCGGCAGGTTACGCTTGAGGTTGTACCAGGTGACCGCCTGGTAGAACTCCCAGTAAGGACTCTTGTACGAGTCGTCATAACTGTGCGCCACCCGGTCGTAATATAACTCGCAGGCCGATTTACTCATACTTAGCCACAGAGGCACAGAGAGCACGGAGAATTAAATTATCGGGTTAAAGGTCTCTGTGAACTCTGTGTCTCCGTGGCAGAATTATAACCTTAATTCCGGTTATGGCGATAAAAAGTTGCATAATTTCCTTGTATTTCAATATCCTCATTTGTATGATACTGCCCCGTTATGGTAAAACATATTTTCATTACGGGCGGCGTGGTTTCCTCGCTGGGCAAAGGACTCACCTCCGCATCCATCGGCATGCTCCTGGAAAACCGAGGGCTTAAAGTCTCCATCCAGAAATTCGACCCTTATATCAACGTCGACCCGGGTACGATGAACCCCTTCCAGCACGGCGAAGTCTATGTCACCAACGACGGTGCCGAAACCGATCTGGACCTGGGACATTACGAACGCTTCACCAACGCCGTCTTGACCAAGAACTCCAACTTCACCACCGGCAAGATATACTCCAGCGTCATTGCCAAGGAACGGGCCGGCAAGTATCTGGGCAAAACCGTCCAGGTCATCCCGCACATCACCGATGAAATCAAGAATGCCATCCATCTGCCCGATACCCAAGGCATTGACGTATCCATCACCGAAATAGGCGGCACGGTCGGCGATATCGAAGGCCTGCCCTTCCTCGAGGCCATCCGCCAAGTCGGGCTGGAACTGGGCCGAGACAAAGTCCTTTACATACACCTTACATTAATACCCTACCTGCGGACCAGCCAGGAGATGAAGTCCAAACCCACCCAGCACAGCGTCAGCAAGCTCCGTGAAATCGGCATCCAGCCGGACATCCTCATTTGCCGGACCGAACATCATATCCCGGACGACGCCCGAGCCAAGCTGTCGCTCTTCTGCAACGTCCGGCCCGAAGCGGTCATCGAGGAAAAGGACGTGGACTTCAGCATCTACCAGGTGCCGCTGATGCTGGTGGAACAAAAACTGGACGAACTGATAATCAAACATCTGAGCCTGAAATGTAAACCACATAACCTGAATCAATGGCACCGGATGCTCCGGATATTAAAATCACCCAAGAAAACCGTGGAAATAGCCGTGGTCGGCAAATATCTTGAACTGCAGGACTCATACAAATCCATCTACGAGGCGCTTACCCACGGCGGCATAGCCAATAACGCCCGGGTAATAATCCGCAAAGTCAACGCCGACGAGGTGACCAATGCCAACGCCGCCAAACTACTCAAAGGCGTCAAGGGCATATTGGTGCCGGGCGGTTTCGGCTCGCGCGGCATCGAAGGCAAAATCGCAGCCGTCAAATACGCCCGCGAGAAAAAAATACCTTTCTTCGGCATCTGCTTGGGCATGCAATGTGCGGTCATAGAATTCGCCCGCCACGTGCTCGGGTTGAAACAGGCGCACAGCTCTGAATTCGATACCGCTACGCCCGACCCGGTCATCGGCCTGATGGCCTCGCAGAAAAACATCAAGGATATAGGCGGGACTATGCGCCTGGGCGCTTACCCCTGCCGGCTTAAGTCCGGCTCAAGGGCTGCCAAGGCCTATAAAAACACTTTAATCTCCGAACGACACCGGCATCGTTACGAATTCAATAATAAATATCTGGCCGAGTTCCAGGCCAAAGGGCTGGAGCCGGTGGGCATCTACCCGGAAAGCAACCTGGTCGAGATAGTCGAGTTAAGAAACCATCCCTGGTTCGTCGGGGTGCAGTTCCATCCGGAATTCAAGTCTAAGCCCTTAAGCCCGCACCCACTCTTCCGGGGATTCATCAAAGCCGCACTGGGAAAATAGTGCTAAAGAAAGGTCCCGACGGAATAGTCGGGATAAGGCCCAGTAGAAACATACCGCCACTTTGTGTCGGTCTGTTTAACTGGCTCTAAAGAGCGTTATGAGCGAAGAAAACAAAGAGAAAAAAGTAGACAGCGGTTGGAAAGAACAAGCCCAGAAGGAAAAAGAGGAACTGGATAAAAAGCCACATGAAGAAGGTTGCGGGTGCGACGACAAGTTCGCGCCGCCTCCGGATTTCAACACCCTAGTTTACACCTTGGCTCTGCAGGCCCTGATATCACTGGGCCAGATGGAACACCCGGCCAGCCACAAGAAAGAAGTCGACCTGATCCAGGCCAGGTATAATATCGACACCCTGGAGATGCTCAAGGCCAAGACGGTCAATAACCTGACCAAAGAAGAAGCCCCGCACCTGGAACAAACACTTTACGCCTTACAGATGCTCTTCGTCCGGGTAAGCCAGGAACCTAACCCAACACCGGCCCCAGCGCCTACCCCTGATGCCGAACCTGACAAGAAGAAATAACCGCTATGCGCTCTATCATATTCAGCCTGCTGGCCCTGTTGGCCGTTGCAGGCTTGGTTTATTCCGAACCGGCTCCGCAACCAAAGCCGGCTCCCAAGCCACCGCCCCCACCGGCCACCTGGTCCGGTACGTTCGAAGGCAACATGCGCAACCAGATTGCCAAAGTTGACACCACCAACACCACGCTCAAGTCCGACATCTACCGGGACAGCCACGATACTAAATTCTACAACGGTCTGCTCTATCTCCGCGGCAAATCGGCCGACACGCTCACCCAATTCCAACGCCGGGCCGAGTTCAAGTGGGACCAAAAGCTTAAATATAAATTCTACGGCTATCTCCAGCAGGTCTTCGAGGACAACCAGATGACCAAACTGGAAATCCTCAGCCGCTCCAGCGGCGGGCTCGGCTACCATTTCAAGACCAAAAACAACTTTAAATGGGCCGGCTACCTGGGCGCCAGCTACACCTCGGAAGAATACGAAAGCAACCCCATCATCAACCGCTCATATTCCTACCAGCTGGCCAACGACCTCTACTGGAAAATCAATGATACCCTGGAAGTTAGAAATAAATACGAATACCTACCCCGCTCCAAAGACCTCGATGAATTCAAAACCCGCTCGGACAGCTCGGTCAAGGTCTACTTCAGCAAGCACCTTTACGGCGGCTTCTCGCTCATTAACGAATACGACAGCAATCCGGGCACCACCAGCGTCTCCCGGCATACGGCCACATCGATGATAACTATCGGATTCAGATTTTAGCCACGGATTAACCTATGAAATTATTTACGAAGAACGCGCTTAAACGGCTCGGCACATTGGCAGTTGTCTTAATCGTCGGCTATGTGATATTCATCAGCTGCTGCTCGGTCATAGAAACGCCGCCTTATGTGGCCAAAAAACTGCCGGTCCGTCCTTTTACGCCGGCCCAATCAGGCAACGGCGAACTGGTCCTCGACCCCGGCTCGAATCAGGTGCCGATACTGGTCCTGCGCGGAACTCCGGCCGAAATGGGACAGCAACAGGGAACACTGCTCAAGCCCCAGCTCGATATTCTGGTCGCCAACTACCT